>ERZ869936.158-NODE-158-length-85082-cov-16.103003_pt1 | contig 85082 bp, 69 predicted proteins | sample MGYA00520876_ERZ869936 | MGnify/ENA primary metagenome ERZ869936 (study PRJEB32218, sample SAMN09650985) | biofilter metagenome | isolation source: enrty point of leading RO module | place: Saudi Arabia: Thuwal, RO plant located on Red Sea | collected 2016-02-17 ... | reverse complement strand
GTGTGGTGGACGCCACGAACCCTCGAGCGCAACGAGTTCTCCTCGAAGAGCCGAAGCGTCTCCTACCGGACGCCACTGCGGGAATTGCGATGCGGCGCCTCAGCCGAACGGCCGGTCGCCCATCTCCAAAATCCCGCCGCCTCACCGGCGACGAGCGAAAGCGAGGAGTGGTGGCCGCCACGAACTCCTCGAACGCAACGAGTTCTCCTCGAAGAGCCGAAACGTCTTCTACCGGACGCCACTGCGGGAATTGCGATGCGGCGCCTCAGCCGAACGGCCGGTCGCCCATCTCCAAAATCCCGCCGCCTCACCGGCGACGAGCGACAGCGAGGAGTGGTGGAGGCGGCGGGATTTGAACCCGCGTCCGAAGAACCCACTTCCGAAGCGTCTACGCGCATAGCCTTCACGTTCTTGGATTCGCCCGGCCGGGTGTGGCGGAAGGCGGCCGCCCGGCGTCGCTAGCTCCGAGAGTATCCGGGCGGTCGTCGGAGCACCGACCGCCCTTCGATCTACTTCGTCAGCGCTCTGCGACCCCGCCGTAGATCAGGGCCGGGTCGAGAACGTGGTGCGGGTCTTAAGCCGCAGCCAGAGCCAAGTTGTCGTTGGCAGTTCTGAGGTTCCGTTTTAACGAGACGGTACTCGGCGCGCAACCTCGGAAGCGTCTGATTCCCCGTCGAAGCCAGACGCCCCCATTTCTCGGGTCCCTCGATCGACTCGGCCCTCAGGCCAGTCCGTTCGGGGACCGATTACACAATGTACAACACCGCTCCCCGGGCTGGCGATTCCGCAGCCGCCCGCGGCGGCACCCGCCCCGTCGAGGAGGCAGCCTCCGGGACCGTCCTGCTCGTCCCGTCCCTACGGTCGGGACAGCGCCGCCGCGATCGACTCCTCGTAGGGTGGCTCGAGAACTCCGACCTCGGTGATGATGCCGGCGACCAGCTCCGCCGGGGTCACGTCGAAGGCGATGTTCAGCGCCGGCGCCTCGAGCGGCGCGACGCGGGTGCCGAACACCTCGGTGACCTCGAGCGCGTCGCGCTCCTCGATCGGGATCTCGGCCCCGGTCGCGGTGCGCGGGTCGATGGTCGAGCGCGGGGCGGCGACGTAGAAGGGCACCCCGTGGCGTTGGGCCATCACCGCGACGGTGTAGGTGCCGATCTTGTTCGCCACGTCACCGTTGGCGGCGATGCGGTCGGCCCCCACCACCACCTTGTCGACGTGACCACGCGACATCAGTGCGCCGACGCTGTTGTCGGTGACGATGCGGAACGGGATCTCGAGCTTCTGAAGCTCCCAGGCGGTCAGCCGCGCCCCCTGCAGCAGCGGCCGCGTCTCGTCGACCCAGACCGCAGCGAGCGCCCCGGCTGTCCACGCCGAGCGGATCACCCCGACCGCGGTGCCGTATCCGGCGGTGGCCAGGGCGCCGGCGTTGCAGTGCGTCAACACCCGATCCCCGGGGGCGAAGAGGCGCACGCTGTGCTCACCGATCGCCCGGTTGATCTCGGCGTCACGCCGGTGCAGCTCCTGCGCCCACGCCAGGAGTGCGGTCTCGAGCTCCTCGGGCCCGGCGTCGTGGATCTGCTGGCCCTGCTCGAGGGCCCAGCGCAGATTCACCGCGGTCGGCCGGGTGGCCAGCAGCAGGTCGTAGGCCGGAGCGAAGGCCTCGGCTCCGCCTTGCGCCACCGCGACGACGAGGCCGTAGGCGGCGGCGACGCCGATCGCCGGCGCGCCGCGCACGGAGAGTCGACGGATCGCCTCGGCCACCTGCTGCGGCTCGGTGCAGCGCAGCCACTTCTCCTCGCGCGGCAGCAGGGTCTGGTCGAGGATCTCGATGGCGCCGTCGCTCCAGCGCAGTGGCGAGAAGTCCGATGCCAGGCGGTCCTGGATCGCTGCTTCGGGGGCCGGTGCCTGAGATCCCTCGGCCTCGGCGCGGCTCTCGGCGCCCGTCTCTCGTCTTTCCTCCACGCTCCCTCCCGCTCGCTGCCCGTCGTGTCGCCGCCGATGGGCGGCTCGGCTCCGTACAGCCCCTGTGACGAAAGTGCTGCAGAGTCGAAGGCGCGAAGAGGAAGATCGGCCGCTTCGCGCTGGCGTGCTCGCGCCCAGGGCACTGCGCGAGCCCAGCGAGCATAGCCGCAGGCTGCGAGCCGATCGGCGCCGGCGGACGTATGCTCAGGGCTCGTGCCGCGGCGCAGCCGGTACTACCGGTGGCCGCGGCCAGACGACGACTCGCACCACCTCGGGCCGGCCACGCCGCCTACGACGTGGCCGACGAACGGAGGATCTCGTGAAGGGAAATCCCAGCGGGCGCGGCTTCGCCACCCGCGCCATCCACGCCGGCCAGGCGCCCGATCCGCGCACCGGCGCGGTGGCGGTACCGATCTACCAGACTTCGACCTACGTGCAGCCGGAGGCCGGCGTCACGGTCGAGTACGACTACGCGCGGGTGCGCAATCCCACCCGCGACGCTCTCGAGCAGTGCGTCGCGTCGCTCGAGAGCGGCGCCGCGGGCCATGCCTTCTCGTCGGGAATGGCGGCGATCAGCGCGCTGCTGACGACGATGCGCTCGGACGAGCACATCGTGGTGTCTCGCAACGTCTACGGAGGAACCTTCCGCCTGCTCGAGCAGGTCCTCGATCGCTACCGATTGCGGGCCAGCTGGGTCGACACCACCGACCTCGACGCGGTGCGCGATGCGATCGAGGACGGCACACGTTGGGTGCTGCTCGAGACCCCGACCAATCCGATGATGGAGATCTCCGACGTCGCGGCGGTGAGCGAGCTGGCCCACGAGCGTGGCGTGCACGTCGCGGTGGACAACACCTTCCTCTCGCCCTACCTGCAGCGACCGATCGAGCTCGGAGCCGACGTCGTGGTGCACTCGACGACGAAGTTCATGGGTGGTCACAGCGACTCGATCGGCGGAGTGCTGATCACCCGCCTCGAGGAACACGCGAGCTGGTTCCGTTTCATCCAGAAGTCGGTCGGCGCGGTGCTCGCTCCCTTCGAGTGCTTCCTGGTGATGCGCGGGCTGAAGACGCTGGCGGTGCGCATGGACCGCCACGAGCAGAACACGGCGCGGATCGTCGAGTTCCTGACTCGTCATCCGGCGGTGCGGAAGCTCTACTACCCCGGGCTGCCGGACGCTCCCGGCCACTCGGTGCAGAAGAAGCAGGCGAGCGGGTTCGGCGCCCTGCTCTCCCTCGAGCTGGGGAGCTTCGCCGCCGCCAAGAAGCTGCTCGACCGGGTCGAGGTGATGTCGCTGGCGGAGAGCCTGGGCGGTGTCGAGACACTGATCTCCCACCCGGCTTCGATGACCCACGCCGCGGTGCCGGCGGAGCGCCGGGCGGCGCTCGGCATCACCGAGGGTCTGGTGCGCATCTCGGTCGGCATCGAGACCATCGACGACCTGCTCGGTGACCTCGAGCAGGGATTGTCCTGAGAGCTCACGAAGGAGCGACGCAGCGACGCCGGCGGGCTCAGGCCGTGGTGTCCTCGGGTCCCTCGCAGAGGGTGGTTTCCGTCTCGCCGAGCAGCCACGCCAGGTAACCGCTCTCTTCCCGGGCCGGTAGCGCGACCAGCTCCGGCGTCTCATAGGGATGCAGCTCGCGCACCCGGCGGCAGAGCCGATCGAAGAGCGAGGTGCGGCTCTTGATCAGCAGCAGGACCTCGGGGTCGTCGGCGACCCGGCCTTGCCAGCGGTAGAGCGAGCGCAGCCCCGGCACCAGCTGAACGCAGGCGGCCAGTCGCTCCTCGACGAGCGCACGGCCGATCCTGGCGGCGGTGTCCGCATCGCCGGCCGTGGAGAGCACGACGCAGGGCTCTTCGTCGCTCGTCGCGGGGGCTCGGGCGCCGGAGGGATCGGGGCGGTCGGGCACGGTGGAAGGGCAGCAGGTCGTGGAGTGGTGGCCAGATCTGGGCGGCGTGTCGGGCAGACCGGTCGGAGACGACGTGGGTGACGACGCTCGACATGGTATCGCCCGGCGTCCGGCCGGCGCAGGGACCTGGCGCAGCGCCGCGAAGGTCGACCAGCGGGACAGCGCACGGACAGACAGCGCCTCGCGGCGCTCCGCCGGTCTCTTGCTCGCGCTGGAGCACTGCCCCGGACGGAGGGAACCGTTGGCCGCTGGCGGCGGACTCGGAAACGGGGTCATCGCCAGACCTCTCGATGTCGGTCGTAGTGGAGGATGCGCACTCGTCCGGAGCGGTTGGTGACGCGCACCGCGGCGAGATCCCATCCGTTGGTGAGGTAGAGGGTGCCGGGGCTCGACGTCCCGAGGTGGTTGAAGACCACCAGGTCCGAGCGCCCGAAGCGGATCGGGTCGTGCAGGCGATCCAGATAGCGCCCCGGGTCTCCCGGGTCGCGCGGTCGCAGGCCCAGCGGGAACCCGAACCAGACGGAGGCGCCGAGTCGCCCCTGCGCACCGTGCAGGCGGACCGGTGGATCGTGTCCGCGCCGTATGTCGGCGGTGAGGACGCCGTCGCCATCGCCGTCGCGGTAGACGCCCCAACGTACCGGCTGCGACTGGGTCCAGTACTTGAGGCCGACGAACTGCGAGTGGGTGAAGGCGTGGAACTGCGCCTGGCGCAGACCGGTGACCACCTCCGAGCAGACCAGCTCGAGTCGCAGCCGGGCGCTCCATCGCCAGAGCTGCGGCACCACGAGGGTGAGGATCGTCGCGACCAGGGCGGCGCCGAGGACGACCTCGATCAGCGTGTAGCCAGCAGGCGCCGCGCGACGCGGCCGACCCGGCTGACTCTCGATCACCGAGCCCGGGACTCTCATCGCTCGCTCCTGGTCATTCGACGAGTCCTCACTTCCGCCGCCTCGGCGGCCGTCGGTCACGATCCGACCGATTCCGATGGATTTCCGATGAATACCGGTGGAGGAGACCGCCCGCCTGCCGGCGAGCGGTCCCTCCTCCGTACCGTCAGCGGTGGTCGGCGGTCAGCCGGCCGCCTCCTCACCGTCCTCGTCGTCGCCGCTGGCGCGGCGCGGCGAACGCACCTTCTCCTGCAGCGTCGTCGAGCCCTCCAACGTCACGTAGGGCTCGAGGCGCTCGTAGGTCGCGTCGCCGATCCCGCGCACCATCAGCAGGTCGGTCTTGTCGCGGAACTTGCCGCTCTGCTCCCGGTGGTCGACGATGCGCTGCGCCACGGCGGGGCCGACCCGCGGGAGCAGCTGCAGAGTCGACACGTCGGCGGTGTTGATGTTGACCACGCCGCTGGGCGCGGCGTCTTCCTGGGCGCCCGCCGGCAGGGCGATCGCGGACAGGGTCAGCACCAACAGGCAGCCGAGCAGACGGCGCACGAGGACCGCAGCTCCGCCGATGCTCTGGCTGTGGGGATGGCTCTTCATCTCTTACCTCTCCTTCTCGATGCGCTCACGGCGAGCGCTGTTTGGGTGCCTCCGGAGCTCGCCGCCCCGGAGGCCGATGAGGTCGAGGCCGGACGACCCGCCCCCGACCATTCCGCGGCTGTCCTTGCCGCGAGTTCCTGCTCTGCACTGCCGGGAGGGCGGTGCAGGAAACGACCAGACTGTTGTGCTCCGTGGCACCTCCTGGGTTGTTGTGTGCCAGGTCTCATCGCAACCCGGAGGCCAACCAGACCCGAGAGCGCCAAACCATTGGGCTCCGGTGGTTTGCGCCGAACCGTCGGGGACCGGCGACGAGCCACCGTCGTCACGGGTTCTTGTCGCCTCGAGGGCCGCGGAGGGAGACGGGGAGCGGCCGAGGTCCGGCCGGCGGGGGTCGGCGCGCCGGTCAAAGGATCTGGACGTCGACAAGTTCGTTTGACGTCCGCCGGCGCTGCCGCGCGCCGCCTCGCAGAGGTCGGGCTGCGCTCTCCGCCTCGGGCACTCGCCGCCAGACGAGTGCACTGCCGCGCTGTCGCTCGAGACGCCACGTCCTCCGACGTGGTGGCCCTCCGACTCGGCCCGCCAGGGCTGCGTCACGCTGCTAGATTCGGCGTCCGATGAGTCAGCAGGAACGCCCGCAATCCGTCTTCCGCGAGTACCTCGAGGCCCTGATCGTGGCGGCGATCTTCCTCGGGTTCACCAACACCTTCGTGCTGAAGACGTTCTACATCCCGAGCGGCTCGATGGAGGAGACGCTGCTGATCGGCGACCACCTCTTCGTCAACCGCTTCATCTACGGTCCGCAGCCGTCTTCGCTGGAGTCGACGCTGCTGCCGGGGCGGGCAGTGGAGCGGGGGGACATCGTGATCTTCCGCTCGCCGGAGGAGCCGACCCTCGACCTGGTGAAGCGCTGCGTCGCCCTCGCCGGTGACGTCGTCGAGGTGCGGGCCAAGGAGTTGCTGGTCAACGGCGAGCCGTTCCCCGACGACGGCTTCGCCCGCCACACCGATCTGCGCACCTTCCCGCCGAGCTCACCGAACAGCAACGGGCGCATCCGCGACCACTTCGGTCCCTTCACCGTGCCGCCCGACCACCTCTTCTGCATGGGCGACAATCGCGACCAGTCCTACGACTCGCGCTACTTCGGGCCGGTGCCGCTACGCCACGTCAAGGGGCGCGCGGTGATGATCTACTGGTCCAACGGTGGCGGCACGCCCGACGGCACCTGGCGCGGCTGGGGACCCCGCCTGCGTCAGCTCGTCCAGACGGTCATCGGCTTCCCGACCAAGACCCGGTGGAGTCGAACCTTCCGGATCATCCGGTGACCGCGGCGGCGGCCTGACCTGCGGACGCCAAGCCAGCTGACGAGAACGGGAGCTCCAAGAACGATGCGGGGGGTGCGCAGCTATGCCATCGTCCTGGCCACGGCGGTGATCCTGGCGGTGTTCGTGCGCACCTGGCTGGTGCAGGCGTTCGTCGTGCCGAGCAACTCCATGGCTCCGACGCTGGCACCGGGCGACCACCTGCTGGTCAACAAGTTCGTCTTCCGAGCGGTGATGACCACCCGGCTCCTGCCTGCCCGACGACCGCGGCGAGGCGATGTCGTGGTGTTCCGCGATCCGCGCCAGCCCTCCAGGTTGCTGGTCAAGCGTTGCCTCGGGCTGCCGGGAGACCGGGTCGACCTGGTGGACAAGACGCTGATCATCAACGGCCTCGCCCGCGACGAGGCCTACGCGGTGTACGCCGACGACCGGATCTACCCGAGCTCCCGCTTCCTCGAGGAGTCGCTGCGCCCACGCGACAATTTCGGTCCGCTCTGGCTGGGTGATCGGGAGCTGTTCTGCCTTGGAGACCATCGCGACGTCTCCCTCGACTCGAGGCACTGGGGACCTGTGTCGATGGACTCGGTGATCGGCCGGGCCGCACTGGTCTTCCGACGCGAGAGGGCCTCTGCCGCCGCCGAGAGGGAGGGCGTCGCCGGCGAGGACGGGAGCGGCGACGGGAGCGCTGCTCCGATGCCGACTCGGCGAAGGGTCCCCCGCTGGGTGCGCTAGAACCCGTGGTCGGGCGGCCCGGCTCAGCCGCGCCCCCTCTGCTCGCAACGCCCGGCCAGGCTGCTAGACTCGTAGATCGTTGGCTATACGCTGCGCGCCGCGATCCGTCGATCGGCGCGCGATGGATGCGACGAAGGAAGGCGACGCGATGCGAGACGAGGAGCTATCGAAGATGCGCGCCCACCAGGACCGACGCAGGCAGGCCGGCGAGGGGAAGATCGGCTTCGTCTTCTCGGTGATCGTGCTCATCCTCGCCGGGATGGCGATCGCAGAGTGGCTACCGGCGCGCTGGAAGGTGAGCAAGTTCGAGGATCACCTGGTCGAGATGGCGGCAGAGGCGGCACGCACCAAGATCCCGCGGCTGCGCAAGTCGGTGATCTACAAGGCCGGTGAGCTCGACATCCCGCTCGACGAGGACAACCTCGAGATCACCGTGGCACGCGGCAAGATCATCCTGCGCGCCGACTACGTGCTGACCCTCGATCTGCCGATGTACACCTACGACTGGCACGTCAAGCACGACGTGCAGCGACCGCTGTTCAGCTTCTGACCGACGGGCACGCCGTTCGCTGACCGGGGCCCGCCTCTCCACGGCGGGCCGATTTTGCCTCGCGCAGTCCTCCGTCGTGACGGACCTGCAGCGACGACCTTTCGACCGCATCGGCGGCGCGGCGGCGCCGTTCAGAGCACGGATGCGATCTCAGCGACGATCTCCCTGGCGACGCCGGGCGGCGAGTCGGCGCGGGTGATCGGTCGCCCGACGACGACGAGGTCGGCACCGGCCCGCAGCGCCGAGGCCGGGGTTGCGACCCGGCGCTGGTCTCCGCTGTCGCTGCCGGCCGGCCGGATGCCCGGCGTCACCAGAAGGAACGGCTCGCCCAGACGGGGCCGGAGGGTCGCCAGCTCCAGCGGCGAGCAGACCACGCCGGCGCAGCCGGCGGCGCGCGCCTGGCTCGCCCAGAGCAAGGCCCGCTGCGAGGCGCTGCCCGGGAGGTCTAGGCGATCGAGCTCCTCCTCATCGAGATGGGTCAGCACCGTCACCGCGAGCACCTCGAGCCGCCCCGCGGCGGCCTCGCACGCGGCGCGCATCATGCGCTCGCCGCCTCCGGCGTGTACGGTGAGGTAGCGCACCCCGAGATCGCAGGCGGCACGCACGGCGCCAGCCACAGTGTTGGGGATGTCGTGCAGCTTGAGGTCGAGGAACACCGAGGCGCCGCTGCGTTCGGCGGTGGCGACCGCCTCGTGCACGGCTTCGTGCCCCCAGCGCACGAAGGACTCCAAGCCGACCTTGAGTACGCCGACCTCGCTGGCGAGCTCGCGCACCCAGACGGAGAAGGTCGAGCGATCGTCGCTGTCGAGAGCCAGGACGAGGCGCTGGCGAGCGCTTGCGGGAGCGCCGGCTGCCCCAGGGGAGGAGGGTGGTGGGTCGTTCACGGCGGCGATCCTCCCAGCTCCACCCCGCCGACCAGCTCGCGCACGCTGCGCACGCCATCGCCGGCGAGGCGCTGGCGCAGGCCTTCGACGAGCTGCTCGACCGTGTCCGGTCGCCGGAACAGGGCGGTTCCGACCTGCACCGCGGAGGCCCCCGCGAGCACGAACTCCAGGACGTCGTCGACGCTCTCGACGCCGCCGATCGCCATCACCGGCAGGCCGACGCCACGGGCGACGTCGAAGACGATGCGCAGCGCGATGGGCTTGATCGCGGGGCCGCTGAGACCACCCTTGACCGTGGCGAGCAGCGGTCGTCGGGTGCGGCTGTCGATCGCCATCCCGACGACGGTGTTGATCGCCGAGAGGATGTCGGCGCCGGCATCCTTCGCTGCCAGTCCGAGCTCGACCGGAGAGGTGACGTTCGGTGACAGCTTGACGATGATGGGCTTGCTCGTCGTGGGCCTCACCGCGGCGACGAGCGCCGACAGCTGGTCGGGATCGTGTCCGAACTGGATGCCACCTCGCTTGACGTTCGGACACGAGACGTTGAGCTCGATCGCGGCGATCCCCGGCAGACCGTCGACCCGCTCGGCGAGGCGAGCGTACTCGTCGCGGCTGTAGCCGAAGAGATTGACGATCACCTGTGCCGGGTAGTCGGCCAGGCCCGGCAGCACGTCGCGGACGAACGCCTCGATGCCGATGTTCTGCAGGCCGATGGAGTTCAGCATCCCGCCGCGGGTCTCGGCGATGCGCGGCGGCGGATTGCCCACCAGCGGCTCGAGCGAGAGGCCCTTGGTGACCAGACCTCCGAAGTGCTCGAGCCGCGTCAGAGCGCCGAACTCGAGCCCGTAGCCGAAGGTGCCGCTGGCCGAGAGCAGCGGATTGGCGAGCCGGAGCCCGGCGAGCTCGACGGCGAGATCCACCGCGGACGGATCGATCGCCACCGCAGGAGCCCTCACGGCCCTCGCCGGGCCGCTCACCAGGCCACCTCGCGGCCGTCGAAGACCGGCCCGACCCGGCAGCACAGCGCCAACCCGCCGTCGCGCCGTGGCACGACGCAGCCGAGGCAGGCGCCATAGCCGCAACCCATCGGCGTCTCGAGCGCCGCCTGGACCGCAGCGCCGTGCTCCTCGGCGAGGGAGCAGACGGCCTTCATCATCGGATCCGGTCCGCAGGTGAAGATGCGCTGGCATCGACCCTGGTGGAGCAGGCGCGAGAGAGGAGCGGTGACCAGGCCGCGCTCGCCGTGGGATCCGTCCTCGGTGACCGGGAAATACTCGCCACCGCTGGCTCGAGCCAGCTCCCCGAAGCGGTCGCCGTGCGCCAGATCGCTCTGTCCGCGGCCGCCGTAGACGAAGTCGAACTCGACCCGGCGCGCCACCAGCTCCTCGGCGAGCATCGAGAGCGCCGCCGAGCCGACCCCTCCGGCGACCAGCACCGCGCGGCCGCCACCCGAGAGATCGAACCCGCGGCCGAGAGGCGCCAGGAGCCGCAGAGTCCGGCCGGGCACCGCCGCCGCGAGCGCAGCGGTCCCGGGGCCGATCACCTTGCCGTGGATCTCCAGCTCGAGCCCCTCCCCGACGCTCTCACCTGCCCGCTGCAGGGTGAAGACCGAGAAGGCGCGCCGCAGGTACGGCTCGAGGGTCGTCGGCGCCTGCACCATCGCGAACTGGCCCGGATGCACAGACGGATAGGGAGCCTCGACTCTCAACCGCAGCGTGAACAGAGGCAGGGGGTGGTGCTCGACCGACACGACGAGCGCGCCGCGTTCGACGGCGGAGAGGCTCTCCATGGCGGCCGGACAGTAGCAGAGCACGGAGGGCCGGGCGGATCGTCCCGGGCGTCGTCCGTGGCACACTGGCGTCGCAGCGGCCCTGGGAGTCCGGCCGACCTCCTGGGTCGCTGCCGACGGCCTCCACGCCGGCGGCACGGAGGCATCGATTGACCCGACGACGCAGCCCCGATCCCCCCCGATTCGGCGTCGAGTCGACCTCGCTCCGGCGGCGTGCCGTGCGCTGGGCGTGGTTCCTGGCCGCCGCGGCCCTGCCGGGCGCTCTCGCCGGAGCCCAGATCGCCGGCCTGCTGTTCTTCCTCAATCCTCACTGGCGCACCGATCTGGGCCCCTGGCTGCGCACCGTGCTGCTCTACTCGACGCTGCTCGCGCTCGCCGGTCTGCTGCTCCAGCTGCCCTTCTTCTGGGCGCGCCCCCGGCGGCTGGCGCGGGCCCTGCCGTGGATGCTGGTGATGGTCTTCGTCGGCTGCGGCGCGCTGCACTGGTGGCACGCCTCGCACCTAGGTCACTACCTGCCACCTGGCATCAACCGGCGTCTGATCAAGGCGGGCTTCCTGCTGCTGTCGTCCGGCCTCGCCGGCTTCTACATCGCCCTGCTGCACAGCATGCAGCGCCGCGCCTACCGGCTGCGCTCCCGCGTGGCGCTCTGCGTGCTCTGCCTGCTCAGCGTCTACGTGGTGGTGGAGCGACGTGAGGCCTACCGGCCCGGCGCCGCGCCGACGCCACGGCCGGCGAGGGTCGCGCCCGATGTCGACGCACCGCGGATCCTGGTGGTCGGCATCTCGGCGCTGACTCTCGATGCGGTCCTGCCGCTTGCCGAGCAGGGGCGTCTGCCCTTCCTCGCCCAGGTCGTGCGCAACGGCTCAGTGGTGCGGCTCACCAGCCTCGAGCCCTCGCGCCACGAGCCGCTCTGGTGGACCGCGATGACCGGAGTCCTGCCGTACCGCCTGGCGGACACCGGCGCCCAGCGCCACGCCGCGGACTTCATCGAGCCCGGCGAGGTCTTTCGCGAAGTGCCGTCGGGGATCGGGTTCCGCCACTGGGGGGTGCCGGGAGGATCGCTGCCGATGCGCCGCAGCGAGCCGGCCTACCCGCCGCTGTGGGACGTCGCAGAGCGCATCGGGGTGGAGTCGGTCCAGCTCGGCTTCCAACCCGAGCCGACGACTGCATCCGCCGCGGCTGGCGGCGGCGCACCGAGCCCGACGTCCCCGGACTCTGCGCGCCGGGAGCCGGCGCCGCCGGGCTCCGCGTCGGCCGCCGCCGGTGACGCTGCGGTCTGCGCCGGCGCACGCGACTTCCTCGATCAGATGCGGGCCGAGCAGGTGGCGCAGTCCTGGCTCGACGCAGCGCGTCGGGATCTCGAGCTGGCCGAGCGCGCGCTTCCCGTCTGGCGGCCCGCTGCGGTCGCAGGCGCGCCCCATCCGCGCGCCGTCTTCCTGCGTCTCGACGGACTGCGCGGGATCTCGAGAAACAGCTTCGGCGCCTTCGTCCGGGTCGAGCTGGAGGCGTCGCGCAGCGAGGCGCTGTACGGTCACGCGGCCGACGTCGAGCGTTACTACATCTTCCTCGATCGCCTGCTGGGAGACCTGTGGTCGGCGGCTGCCGACCCGGTGCAGTCTCCCGGCCGGACTCTGGCGATCGTCTCCGCCTATGGCGTCCGCGACACGCCGTCGAGCGTCCTCGACTGGACGGGCCTGTGGCCCTCCCGAGCGCACGAAGGCAGCTTCCGGGGCGCTCCCGACGGCACCCTGCTGCTCGCCGGACACGGGGTGCGGGCCGGAACGAGTCAGGGAGAGATCACCGACGTCTCACCCACCCTCGCCTATCTGCTCGGCATGCCGGTGGCGCGGGATCTGGACGGTACCGTGCTGGCCGAGGTGTTCGTGCCCCAGTTTCTCGCGGAGCGACCGCTGCGCTTCGTTCCGTCCTATGGAACGGTCGCGCGGCCGGTTGGCGCCCGCACCAACGTCGGCTTGTTGCCCGAGCGCCCGACCTCGCCGGCCGACTTGCCCTGAGCCTCCTCGGCCGCCACCGTGCCCTGGGTCACCGCGCGCTCCATCGCACAGCGCCCCTCGAGGAAGGCTCCCTCTTCGATGACCAGGGCAGGGGTGATCACGTCGGCGTAGACACGCCCGCGCTCGCTGATCTCGAGCCGCTTCTCGGCCCGGATCTCGCCCCGGACGGTGCCCGAGACGAAGACGCGGCCGGCGTGGATCTCGCCCTCGACCGATCCCTCGGCGCCGACGACCAGGTCGCCCGGTGACCGGATCTTCCCGGTGAAGGCGCCGTCGACTCGGAAGGTGTCCTCGAACTCGAGCTCGCCGGTGAGCCGGCTGCCGGCATCGAGGAAGCCGTTGAGGTCGCCGCTGCGCTCACTCTTGAACACCGGTGCTCTCCTTGCCGTGGGTCAGCCTCTCGAAGATGCGCATCAGCTCCTCCTCCGAGTGGAAGTGGATCCTAACCTGCCCGCCCTTGCCGCGCCGGCGGATCTCCACCCGGGTCTGCAGGGCCCGCGTCAGCCGCTCGCCGGCCTTGCGGGTGTGCACGTCGACCGTGGGCTTGCCGGTGCTCCGGGTGGGTTTGGGGCCGGCGTCCCCTGCGCGCTCCTGCACCAGCCTCTCGACCTCGCGCGCCGAGAGCGATTCCTTCTCGATCCTCGCGGCCAGCTCGACCTGTTGCGACGGCTTCGGCAGGGCGAGCAGCGGCCGTACCTGGCCGGCGGAGAGCGATCCGGCACGTAGCGAGGCCACGACCTCCTCGGGGAGCTTGAGGAGGCGCAGCTGGTTGGCGACCGCTGATCGGCTCTTGCCGACCCGCGAGGCGATCTCCTCCTGCGACAGGCCGAATCCCTCGCGCAGCTCACGGTAGGCCTCGGCCTCTTCGATCGGATCGAGGTCGCTACGCTGGAGGTTCTCGACCAGGGCCAGCAGCAGGGTCGCCTGGTCGTCGAGCTCCTCGGTGCGCACGACCACCGGGACCTGCTCCAGCCCGGCCAGCCGGGCGGCCCGCCAGCGGCGCTCACCGGCGACGATCTGGTAGCGCTCGGCGGAGCCCGGGTCGGCGGGGCGCACGACGATCGGTTGGATGATCCCCTGGGCCCGGATCGAATCGGCGAGCTCGGTCAGCGCGGCCTCGTCGAAGCGGGAGCGCGGCTGCCGGGGATTCGGAGCCAGAGCGTCGATCGGCAGTGCGACCGGCGGCGCCGAGGCGGCAGGCGCAGCGGCGGACTCGACCGGTCCCTCGCTCAGCAGGGCGTCGAGGCCGCGTCCGAGGCCGCGCCTACGCTGCGCCATGGGCCTCACCCTCTCGCCGCAGGTGCTCCCGGGCCAGCGCCAGGTAGGCCTGGGCGCCACGTGAGCGGAGGTCGTAGCGGAGCACCGACTGGCCGTGGCTCGGCGCCTCGGCGAGGCGCACGTTGCGCGGTACCACGGTGCGGTAGACGCGACGCTCGAAGTGGCGACGGATCTCGTTCATGACGTCGCGCGACAGGTTGGTGCGCTCGTCGAACATCGTCAGCAGCACACCGGCGATCTCGAGCTGCGGGTTGAGGCTCGCCTGGATCCGGCGGATCGTACCGACCAGTTCGCTGACCCCCTCGAGAGCGAAGTATTCACACTGCAGCGGCACCAGCACGTCGGTGGCCGCGGTCAGTGCGTTGACCGTCAGGTGGCCGAGCGAAGGAGGGCAGTCGACGACGATGCGGTCGTAGTGCTGCCGCAGCGGGGCGATCGCCTCGGCGAGGCTCCACTGCCACCGCGGCTGACCGACGAACTCGACCTCGACTCCGACCAGGTCGCGGTCGGCGGGGAGCAGATCGAGCCCCGGCTCGGCGGTCTTCCTCAGGGTGTCGCCGACCTCGGCGGAACCCGCCAGGAGATGGTAGAGGTTGGCGTCACCGGCGGCGACTCCGAGTCCCCGGCTGGCGTTGCCCTGAGGATCTGCATCGACCAGCAGCACCCGTTCACCGAGGCTGGCGAGGGCAGCCGCGAGGTTGATCGCGGTCGTCGTCTTGCCGACGCCGCCCTTCTGGTTGACGACGGCGAGGATCTGGGTCGAGACCATGGGCTGGTGGTGGGAGCGGGCGGGAGAAGGTCGGGCTCTGAAGCCCTCGAAGGCGTTGCGGGGATGCTGCGATGCGGAGGATGCCGAGTGGGTGGCGCGGGTCACACGGAGGGCTTCGCTTCGGTCGCCTCCGCGCTGCCGGATCGGTGCCGCAGGTAGCAGGCAACGGCTCGCTGGGAAGCTCCAGCCAGGGGGATCCGGCGCTGCAGCTCGAGTTCGACCGCGAGCGCCGGAGGCTCCTCGCCTTCCCAGCGCACCAGTCGGGCCGAGCCCGCGAGGGCCGGCTCGACCGCGCTCCACAAGCCGTCGTCGAGACGCACTGCACGCAGGGTCAGGCAGTCTACCCGGGCGGCCCCGACTTGAGAAGTCAGGAGGCGGCCGCCAGCCCGCGGATCGAGTCGCGTCGCGTGCACGCGAACCCGCTCCAGACCCATGGCGCGAGCCGCCTGGCGCAGGAAGGCCGCCTTGCGCTGCCTGGCCTCGACCAGGTGCACCTCGACCTCCGGGAGCGCCGCGGCGAGCACCAGGCCGGGGAAGCCGGCACCGCTGCCGAGGTCGAGCAGGCACCCCGCGCCGCGACAGAGCTCGACCCCGGCGAGCGACTCGAGGTAGTGGCGCTCGACGAGGTCGTCGTCACCGCGCCCGACCAGCGAGGTGAGGTCGCTCCAGCGTTCGAGACACTCCGCGTGGCGCAGCAGGCGGTCGACCGTGGCCGCCGCCAGCGGCACCACCGGGTCGTCTCCAGGCACGTCGCCGCGATGCGCCGAGGCTCCGGGCGGGAGGGAGTGCAGCCGCTGGCGGAGGGTGGCCGCGAGGCCTTGGATGCGAACGCGCCCGCGCCGTCTGTCGCCCTGAGGCGGGCTCAACGCGGCGTTCCGGGAAGAGCCCGGCGGCCCAGCGCCCCGCGGCGTTCCCGGGCACGCCCTGTTTCACGTGAAACAGTCTCCGTCCCGGGGTGGGAGGCGGATCGGTGTTTCACGTGAAACACGCCGCCTCCGTGCTCACGCGGGACGAACCGTGATCCGCTTGAAGTACCCGCGGCCGGAGCTCTCGGTGTCGACAGCGGGATCCTCCGCCAGGGCGATGTGCACCTCGCGGCGATCGGGGGGGTTCATCGGTTCGAGCGAGATCGCCCGCCCATCCCGCCGCACCGCCTCGGCTGCCTCGACCGCCTGCACCCGAAGTCGCTCGGCGTGGTACTCACGGAAGCCGCCGCTATCCGCCACGCAGGTGACGACCCTGCCCAGGTCCGACTGCATCAGACGCGGCATCAGGTGCTGGATCGACTGCAGCAGCTGGCCGCTGTCTTCGAGCAGCAGGTCCTCGTCCGGCCCCGAGAGGTCGATCCAGACCACTTCGCCACGCATCTCGACCCGTGCCTCGGTGTCGAGATCGGCGAGATCGAGCACCGCCTCGACCCAACGCGCCGCGGAGGCGGTCTCCTCGGTCTCCTCCTGGCCGGCCCCCACCGAGAGGCCCTCGGGGCCCGACGGCAGCTCGATGCGCTGGCCGGGGCGTGGTCCGCCGGCTCTGCTCGCGGAGACGACTTCCGGCTCCTCCTCCTCACCGTCCTCCGCTGCCGCCACCACCGGCTCGTCGGCTGCCGCTTCCTCCTCACCGGACTCCTCGGTGCCGCCCTGCACGTCCTCCTCGTCCTGATCGTCCTGATCGTCCGCGCTCGGGCCGCCCGGGGACTCGCTGGCTGCGCTCTGCGCGTCTGCTGCGCCATCCTCGTCGTCGGTCACCTGCGACGCCGTGACCTCCGGCGCCTCGACGGTCCCGGCCGGCTCCACCGCGTCGCGCTCCGGCGTCGCCACCTCGACCGGCTCCTCCTCCACCGCATCCCGATCGATCCGGATCGTCACGCCTCCTCGCGCCAGGCCGCGCTTGCGGACCTCCGCGTAGCGCACCTGGCTGGCCGGCACGCCGAGGTACGACGCAGCCTCGAGAACCGCACGCTCCACCGTCGAGGCGGTAAAGAACCGCCGCTGTCGCTCGCTCATCGCTTCTCCTTGGCCTCCGACGGCTGCTCGCCGCCGAAGAGGCCGGCCTTCTTCAATCGGTTATAGCCGGCCTGTTGAAAAATGGTCAAGACGTTGTTGGTGAGCCAGTAGAGAACCAGACCCGAGGGGAAGTTCAGCGCGAAGACGGTGAAGAAGACCGGCATGGTGTTCATGATCATCCGCTGGGTCGGATTCGGCGACGCCGGCATGAGCTTCTGCTGCAGGTACTGGGTGCCGCCCATGACCAGGGGCAGCACCCAGATCGGATCGCGGCTGGAGAGATCGTTGATCCACAGGATCCACGGCGCGCCCCACAGCTCCACCGCCTGCACCAGCAGCTGGTAGAAGGCGAAGAAGATCGGCATCTGCAGCAGCAGCGGCAGGCAGCCCGCGGCCGGGTTCACCTTCTCCTGCTTGAACAGCGCCTGGATCTCCTCGTTCATCTTGCGCTGCTGCTCGAAGTTGGGCCGGCCCTGCTTGTCCTTGAGCTTGGGACGGTAGCGGGCGCGGATCGCCTCCATCTTCGGATTCAGCTGCTGCATCTTCTGCATCGACACGAAGCTGGTGTGGGTCAGCGGCAGGAGCGCGATGCGCAGCAGCAGCGTCATCAGCACGATGCACCATCCGTAGTTGGTGGTGACGTTGTCGTGCAGCCAGCGCAGGCCGTAGAGCAGCGGTCGGGCTATGAAGCCGAGCCGCCCCCACTGCACCGCCTTCTCGAGCCCGCTACCGAGGCGGCGCAGCTCGACGTACTGCTTCGCACCCCAGTACGTCGACAGCTCCAGGCGCTCCCGCTCCGGCTCGAGGATCACGCCGAGGTCGATCGGCCGCGACTCACCCTCGGTCGTCGCCACCGCCTGGTACCCGGTGAGCCCGAGGTCTTCGCCTCCCTCGATCGCCACCGGGACAACGTTCGCCGACCGCAGTCCGGCCCGCGGCAGCACCGCGCTGAGGAAGTACTTGTCCTGGAGTGAGAGCCAGGCCACCGCCGCGGTATCGATGCGCTCGGCCGCCTTGATCTTGTCGGCGACGACGCGTTGCGCCTCTTCGCCGACCAGGTAGGTCACGTTGCGGTCGCGCTTCTGGAAGCGATCGTCGAGCTCCGACCACGTCGGGTTGCGCAGGCCGGGGCCGAGCCAGAGGTTCCATCCGGGCAGGCTGCTCTGCACCTCGACGGCGAGGAAGTCTCCGTCGCCGCGCCGTTCCACCGAGAAGATCTTCTCCACCGCGCCGCTGGCGTCCGCAAAGCGGAAGGTCACCGACTCGGTGCCTCGTTCGGCGACGAAGAGAGCGTCCGCGACCGCCAGCGCCTCGCCGCTGTCGTCCACCAGAGCGAAGGGCGACGGATCGCCCGGCTGTCGCTGACGCACCAGCTGCAGTGGCTCGCCGTCGGCTCCGAGCCGCGCCTTGAGCACGAAGGAGGTGAGCACGGCACCGCGGTTCGAGAACCGGGCCTCCCAGCGCTCGGTGGCCAAGGTGACCTCTTCCTCGGCGCTCGCCGACACCGGTTCGACGGGACGAGTCGGCTCCTCCTGGCTCTCTCCGCCAACGAGTTCCCCGGTTGCCTCGGGCGTCGAGCCCGGATCCGGCGATCCGGTCTCGCGACCAGCTCTCGCTGCGCCCTGCGGCGAGCGCTCCGAGGCGGCGTCGCCAGCCGGTGAGGCGACACCGTCGACCGCGACGCCTTCCAGGTCCACCGGAGGCGCCGGAGGGAAGACCCACTGCCACAGCACCAGCACCGCCAGGGACAGGACAGCGGCGATCAAGAAACGTCGGGATTCCAACTCACTACTCCCACTAGCTTCGGTAGTACGGCTTCAGCTCGACGCCGCTTCCCCGGCTCGCTCGCGCGTCCTCGGCAGATCGATGCCCCCCGCGGCCAACGGGTGACAGCGGCAGACGCGGCCGGCCGCGAACAGCACACCCCTCGGCACACCGTGCTCGAGGATCGCCAGCCGGGCGTACTCCGAACAGGTCGGAGAGAACCGACAGCTCGGCGGCAGCAGGGGAGAGATCCACCGTTTGTAGCCGGTCAGCAGTCCGACCGCGAGCCGGCGCGCCCTGGGCACCTCGTCCGCAGTCGTGGGCGCCGTGGCGACTTCCATCAGCGAGGACCTCCCCGGCGTCGGTCCGCGAGCCGCTCGAGATGACGGCCCAGGCTTCGTTCCATTTCATGAAACTCGAAATCGGCCGCGCCGGGATAGAGGTGCACCACCAGGTCACCGGCAGGGATCTGCGACCGCCAGTGCGATCGACGGAAGATCTCGCGCACCCAGCGCTTCAGGAGATGCCGCCTCACCGACTTTCCGAGCCGGCGCGAGACAGTGACACCGAGGCGCAGCTCGCCGCCGTGCTCCCCGTGCTCCGCCGGGCCGGCGAGGAAGAAGACCGCGGTGTCGCGGTCACGGACCCGGCGACCCTCGCGATAGCAGCGCGCGAACGACGACGACGAGCCGAGTCGCTGGGAGCGCCTCAGCCGCTGCTCGCCGACACCCGCCGGGCCGGGGTGCTCCGGCTCACACCGAGAGACGCTTGCGGCCCTTGCGACGACGGCGGGCGAGCACGGCGCGCCCGTGCCGGGTCTTCATGCGCACGCGAAAGCCGTGCTTCTTCTTGCGGCGCCGGTTGTTCGGCTGGAATGTCCTTTTCACGATCTCACCTGTTGTTTGCCGGTAGCGCCTTGACGGCCGTGGCCGCGGGTGCCACCTGTTGGACGACTGCCTGGCTGGATGCGGCGCGGTTGCGAAGCCGCGGCCGCCGAATGCTACGAATCGATGGGGGGTCCTTCTCGGACGGATCGTCGACGTGATGGCGGAGAGGGTGGGATTCGAACCCACGGACCGCGTAAACGGTCAACGGTTTTCGAGACCGCCCCATTCGACCACTCTGGCACCTCTCCTGGGACTCCACGTCGATTCTCCTCTTCGCTCACGCGATACCAACCGGAGCCGCTCGGGCGCCCGGTGCAGCCTCGTGCAACCAGGCGGCGCGGGCGAACGCTCGCCAGGCGAGCCCCGGGCGGCAGTTGGCGGAGAGGGTGGGATTCGAACCCACGGTAGAGTGTTTAGCCCTACACACGATTTCCAATCGTGCACCTTCGGCCACTCGGTCACCTCTCCAGAAGAACCTTGTCAAAGAGGGGCTCGCCGGCTAGGCGAACTCCGTTCCCACCGGCGGACGCCGCCGGCGGAAGAAGTCGACCAGGAGCCGAGAGCACTCCGCTGCACGAACCCCGGACGTGCACGACATCCGGTGGTTGAGTCGCGGATCGCGAACGATATCACCCAACGAACCGCAAAAACCAGCCTTCGGATCTTCGGCGCCGTAGACCAGCCGCTGCACCCGCGCATTGACCAGCGCGCCGGCGCACATCGCGCACGGCTCCAAGGTGACGTAGAGGGTGCATCCGATGAGTCGCCAGCTGCCCAGCCTGCGCGCTGCCGCAACCAGCGCGACCACCTCCGCGTGGGCGGTCGGATCCTGCCTCGTCTCGCGCAGGTTCCATCCTTCGCCGACCGCACTACCGGCGGCATCCACCACCACCGCGCCGACCGGCACCTCGCCGCTCGCCGCGGCCCGCCGCGCCAGCTCCAGCGCCCGACGCATCCAGAGATCGTCCTCCCGGGCCTGCTCTCGGGCGGGTCCGGGATCGCCGTTCCTCGTTGCGCACACCGGCCGACTCCTCCTGGCGCAGCGACGCCGGCGCCGATTCACCGAACCGCGTCGCTTTACAGCACGCGACCGGCACCGTACCATCGAAGGTCCAGCGGCGCGGGTGGCGCGCCGTCTCGGTGAAGGATTCGGGCCCTGTGCATCGACCGGTTCCGAACCTCGTCAGGCCCGGAAGGGAGCAGCGATAAGGTCCTCGCGTCGAGTGCCGCAGTTCAGCCGGAATCCTTCACCGAGACGACGACTCCCGTCCCTCCGCCTCCATCGCGACGACCGCGTCGCCGCCCCCGGGCCCCGGGCCGTTCACCAGCGGCTCCCACCGCCTCCACCGAGCTTCGAGACGTGACCTACCAGGTACTGGCGCGGAAGTGGCGGCCCCAGGACTTCTCGGCGATCATCGGCCAGGAGTCGATCGTGACCGCGCTGCGCAACGCGCTGCGCGAGGGGCGCATCGCCCAGGCATACCTGTTCGCCGGGATTCGTGGCGTCGGCAAGACCACCGCGGCTCGGGTGCTGGCCAAGGCACTGAACTGCGAGCGCGGGCCGGCCGAGGATCCCTGCAACGAGTGCGCGACCTGTCTCGGCATCACCTCGGGCTCCGATCTCGACGTGCTCGAGATCGACGCCGCGACCTACTCCAAGGTCGAGCAGGTCCGTGAGCTCACCGAGAGCCTCAGGTACGGCCCCGCCAACGATCGGTACAAGGTCGTCGTGCTCGACGAGGTGCACCGTCTGTCGCGCCAGGCCTTCGATGCGTTGCTGAAGATCGTCGAGGAGCCGCCGCCCCACCTGACCTTCATCTTCGCCACCACCGAGATCGACGCGGTCCCGGCGACCATCCTGTCGCGCTGCCAGGAGTTCCACTTCCGGCGCGTTCCCGTCGCCACCCTCGCCGAGCACCTGCGCAGCCTCTGCGAGGCCGAGGAGATCGAGGCCAGCGACACGGCCCTGCGCCTGATCGCCCGGGCCGGCGAGGGAAGCGTTCGCGACGCGGTGGCGCTGCTCGACCAGCTCGCCACATTCGGCAACGGTGCGATCGCCGACGAAGACGCGACGCGGCTTCTCGGTGGCCTCGACATCCAGCTCTTCGAGCGCACCCTGCGGGCGATCCTCGACGGCGACCGCGGTGCCATCCAGCAGATCGTGAGCGAGATCGAGGACCGCGGCTGGGACCCTCGCTCGGCCTTCGCCCACCTGCTCTCCTACTGCCGCGACGGTCTGCATCTGATCGCCAGCGCCGAGGGCGAGGTCTCGCGCACCGTCGAGCTGCCGGAGGACGCCGCCTCGAGGCTGCGCGAGTTGGCGGTGGAGGCTGGCTTCGAGAGCCTGCTGCGACTTCTCCACCTGCTCCTCGGCTCGGAGCTGATCATCAAGCGCAGCGAGCTCCCCGGCCTCGCTCTCGAGGTGGCTCTGCTGCGTGCCGCGGAGCTACCCCGGGTGCGCAGCCTCGAGGAGATGCTCGGCTCGCAGGGACCTCCGATCTCGGACTCCGGCGACGCAACCCGCTCGAGCCCCGGCCCCGGGAGTGCCGGGCGGTCTTCGGCGAAGCGACCGGCGGGCCCGGACGGGCGTAGCGCCGGCGCCCCGGCCGAGGCGCCACTGCCGGAGCACGGCGACACCGCGCCGGGTGATGAAGAGAGTGCGCCGCCGGTCGACACCGTCGTTGCCAGACGGGCGTTCATCGACCACCTGCGCGGCAAGCCCTCCCTCGCCGCGCACCTCGACGAGGTCGAGATCGCTGTCGAGGCAAAGGCCTCCGGGCTCCTGGTCCGGGTCCTCGTGCAGGCCGACGACCAGGTCGCCCACGACCTCTTCTCCCACCACCTCGCCTTCCTCGAGGACGGCGCCGCACGCTGTACCGGCTCGGCGACACGCTGCAGTGTCGAGCGCGCCCTGCCGTCGCCTCCCCGAGCCGAGGCCGGGCGCCCCGACGACCACGAGCCGGATGCCGTCGGAACGGCCTCGCGGGGCGACAGGCAGCGGCGCCCACGCGCCGATGCCGATGACGGGCGCGGGCAGGGCCCTGAGAGTCGCGCCGAGAGTCACGACGCCGGGGCGAGAGGCTCCGGGGACGGCGAGACCCCTCGGGATCGCCTCGCCCTCGATCCGCCGCCGGTCGTCCAGGCCGTGCTCGAGGTGTTTCCGGGCGAGGTCGTGGCGGCCCTGCCGCGCGGCGGCGAGGCCGGCGGCGACGCTCACTCCGAGGCCGCTGCGTCGACCGAGGCGGGATCCGGCGGGCGCTGATCGCGGCCGCCCTGCCGTCCAGCGCGGTATCGCCTGCGGCCGCGACGATCTCCTCGCGGTCTCTTCCCTGCGCCGCGAACATGCGCCGCCGGCGCAGTCGACGCGTCACCCCTCAGCCTCTGCTACCTTTTCGAGCGTCCCGCTCGCGGCTCGGAGGGTGAGAGCTCCACCGCGCCGTGGGCGGGGTGCCGGCGAGCAAGACGGGAGGCCACTCGATGGACTTGCGCAAGATGATGCAGCAGGCCCAGGCGCTGCAGGAGAAGATGCAGGCCGAGATCCAGGCGATCGAGATCCGGTCGCGGGTCGGCGGCGGCCTGGTCGAGGTGACGATGAACGGGCAGAAGCAGTTGACCGCGATCCGCATCGATCCCGAGGTGCTCGATCCCTCCGATCCCGAGATGATCCAGGACCTGGTGCTCGCGGCGGTGAACGACGCGGTGCGTCGGGTCGACGAGGAGGTGCAGAGCAAGGTCGGTAGCCTGGCGCCGGGCCTCGGCGGTCTCAAGTTCCCGGGCATCTCCTGAGTGCGCCCGCTTTCGCAACAGCTGGGCCGCGTCGGCACCCTGGCGGCGCGATGACGACGGCGGCACCCCCGTCGCGGCGCGAGCCCGATCCGCTGAAGAAGCTGATCGGCGAGCTGGCCAGGCTCCCCGGCATAGGTCCCAAGTCGGCCGCCCGCCTCGCCCACCACATGCTCCGGGTCGAGCGCTCCGACTGCGAAGCGCTCGCGGCCGCCATCCTCGAGGTCAAGGACCGCCTCTTCCACTGCTCTCGCTGCCGTTCCATCACCGCTTCCGACCCCTGCCGATACTGCTGCGACCCGCAGCGCGATCCATCACGCATCTGCGTCGTCGAGCAGCCGTTCAACATCGAGCCGATCGAACGCACGCGCGAGTATCGTGGCCTCTACCACGTGCTGATGGGCGCCCTGGCGCCGCAGCGCGGCATCGGTCCCGACCAGCTGGCGATCGATCCGCTCCTGGAACGTCTCGAAGGAGTCGAGGAGGTGATCCTCGCCACCAACCCGAACGTCGAGGGAGAGGCGACGGCGCTCTATCTGGCAAGACTCCTGGCGCCACGCTCCGTGCGCGTCTCGCGGCTGGCCTTCGGTCTGCCGGTGGGCGGCGACCTCGACTACATCGACGAGGTCACCCTGGCCCGCTCGTTGATGGGACGTCAGGCCCTCTGAGCCCTTTCCCCCAATGCCCTCGCGCCAGCCGCCGACCGCTGCCGGGAACCGTCGTCTCGAGCGCGGCGACCGACTACCCGAGCTGTCGACGATGACGCCGGGCCCACGCACCACCGCGCTCGCGGCCCGCATCGCCGCCTGCGAGGCGCCGGGCATCAACACCCTGGTCGGCGACGCCGGGACCGAGACCGACTGCGTCTGGCTCGAGGCACTCGGCGCCAACGTGCTCGACGTCGACGGCAACGTCTTCCTCGACCTGACGGCCGGCTTCGGCGTCGCCGCCGTCGGACACCGCCACCCAGCCGTCGTCGCCGCCGCCGCGGCCCAGGCCGACAGGCTGGTCCACGGTCTCGGCGACGTCTTCTCGCACCCGGGACGGATCGCTCTCGCCGAGCGCCTGGCGGCCCGGTCCCCGTTCTCCGATGCCCGGGTCTACTTCGCGATCTCCGGCGCCGATGCGGTCGAAGTGGCACTCAAGACGGCGCGGCTGCACACCGGTCGCGACCGTGTCCTCGCGTTCGACCTCGGCTACCACGGGCTCACCCTCGGAGCCGCCCGGGTCACCGCCCGGGCGGCCTTCCGAGAGCCGTTCGATCCTCGTCCGGAGGGGGTCCTACGCGCCCGCTTCGGCGGTCCTCTGGCGCCGGTGGAAGAGCTGCTGCGCTCCGGACGTCCGGGCGCGGTGGTGGTCGAGCCGATCGTCGGACGCGAAGGCGTCGTGATCCCTCCGTCGGGCTGGCTCGCCGAGCTCGCGACCCTGGCACGCAGCCACGGCGCGCTGCTGATCGCCGACGAGATCTTCGTCGCCTTCGGCCGCGCCGGCGAGTGGTTCGTGTCTCCTGCCGAGGGAGTCGTCCCGGATCTCCTCTGCTGCGGCAAGGCTCTAGGCGGCGGCTGGCCGATCGCCGCAGTGCTCGCCGAACGCGAGATCATGGAGTGCTGGAGGAGCGACGGGGAGGCGCGGCACACCGCCACGTTCGTGGCCCATCCGATCGCCTGTGCCGCCAGCCTGGCGACTCTGGATCAGCTCGAGCAGTTGATCCCTGCTGCGCCACGGCGCCTCGCCGAGGGCCTGCTGCCGCTTCTCTCCGCTGCTCGTGAGCACGGCTTCGAGGTTCGCGGTCGCGGCGCCCTGTGGGGCCTCGTCGACCAGCGCGCTGCCCGGCTCCAACGCCGGCTGCTCGAAGTCGGCATCCTCGCCCTCGCCGGCGGACCCTCCGGCGACGTGCTGCAGCTGTGCCCGCCGCTGGTGATCACCGACGCGCAGCTCGCTGCGGTCTGCGAACGCGGCATCGCTGCGCTGGAGCGGCTCGGCAGCGGCTAGGCCGGCGTGCCTTCGCCCGGGTGCGGTCGCGCCACGTCGCTCGGCGCTGCGCTCAGTCTGCGAAGTGGGAGCGCACCGCCTCGATCACCCGCTCGGTGTCGGCCGCCGCCTGGTACGGATGCATCGGCAGGCTGACGACTCGGCCGCACAGGCGCTCGCTCACCGGAAGGCTGCCCTCGGGATGACTGTCGCTGCGATACGCCGGCTGCAGGTGCATCGGCAGAGGGTAGTAGACCGCCGTCGGCACGCCGCGGCGCTGCAGCGACACTCGCAGCGCATCGCGATCGTCGACTTGCAGGGTGTACTGCGCCCACGCCGACTCGGCGCCTTCCCTCCGCGCCGGCAACCACAGCGGCAGGCCCGAGAGCCCTTCGTCGTAGGCGCGAGAGAGCGCTTCGCGACGGGATGTCTCCTCGCCGAAGACCTCGAGCTTGACCAGCAACACGGCGGCCTGGAACGAATCGAGCCTGCCGTTGATCCCCAGCCGCACGATGTCGTAGCGATCCGGGCCCTTGCCGTGCTCGCGGATCGAGCGCAGGGTCTCGGCACGTGCCGCGTCGGTGACGAAGACCGCGCCTCCGTCACCGTAGCCTCCGAGCGGTTTGGCGGGGAAGAACGAGGTGGCGGTCAGCCCTGCCAGAGCGCCTACGCGGCGGCCGCCCTGCGCTGCGCCGAAGGACTGTGCCGAGTCGGCGATCAGCTCGAGGCCCTCGCGGGCACAGATCTCGTCGAGGGCGGAGTAGTCGGCAGGCAGTCCGAACAGGTCCACCGCCATCACCGCCCGCAGCCGCCGGCCGCCTCCACTCTCGCGGGCCCTGGCGATCTGCCGCTCGAGATCGCACGGGCACAGGTTCATGGTCTGCTCGTCGACGTCGACGTACCACGGAGTCGCTCCGACCAGCAGGACCACCTCGGCAGTGGCGGTGAAGGTGAAGCTGGGCACGAAGACGACGTCCCCGGCACCGATCCCCATCTCCAGCAGCGCCATGACCAAGGCATCGGTGCCACTCGAGCAGGCGACGCAGGTCACACCTCCACCGACGAAATCGGCCAGCGAGCGCTCGAGCTCCTCGATCTCGGGGCCGTTGACGTAGGCGCCGTGGTCCAGCACTCTGCCGAGCCGCTGTTCGATGCGCTGCCGCAGCCGCTCGCCCTGCGCCCTGAGACCCACGAAGGGCAGCGGCTCCGAGGGCGCCCCCTCGGGCTCGCGGTGGCCCTGCGCTGGCTGCGGCGCTGTCGTTCTGGTGGCCACGTCGCCTCCTGCTTCAGTGCTGGTCCGGTCCTCGAGACGATCGGTTCGGCGCCTCGCCCGGCACCGCCGATGCCCGGCACGCACGTCTGCCACGCGGCACCGGAAGAGTCTGGAATGATAGCCGTCGTCGTGCGGCCTTTGCGCCGCCAGACGCGTGCTCCGGCGGGGTCTGCTCGGCGACGCGTCCCCTCGCGACACGATTCGTCGCTTCGCCGCTGTCCGGCAGCGCGCCTCGCAGCCTCTCCGATGCCACCACTCCCGGCCACCTCCCGCGCTCCGGCGGCATCTCGAAGCGGTCCACACCCCGGTGTCCTCGTGGTGGCCACGAAGGCCCCCTGGCCCCCGGTCGACGGCGGTCGCCGACTGCTCCTCGAGCAGCTGCGGGCACTGGCGGAACGGGATCTCCGGCCGCTGCTCGTCGCCCCCTGTCCACGCCATCAGCTCGAGCAGTGCGCCGGAGCGCTGCAGCCGTACTGCGAGCCGCGACTCGTCGCGCGCAGGACCGCGCCCACTTCGCTCGCTGCCAAGCTGGCAGGCACCCTCGACCCCCGGCTGCTCGGACAACCATGGGCACTGGTGCGCCATCGCAGCCGGGCGCTGCGGCGTGAGGTGGAGGGAGCGCTGGCGGAGGGCGGCGTCGACCTGGTGCATGCCGAGCAGCTGCAGGCGTTGGCGATGCTGCCGCGGCGGACGCCTCCGGTGGTGGTGCGGGCGCAGAACGTCGAGTCCGACCTGTGGGCGGCCCTGACGCGCGAGATGCCGGCCGGAACGCTCGGATCCCTGGTCCGCTCCGCTCTCCGCTTCGAGGCGCAGCGTCTGCGCCGCACCGAGGCTCTCCTGCTGGCGCGCTGCGCCCGAGTCCTCGCGGTGAGCGACAGCGATCGCCGACGCCTGCTCGAGATCGGCGTGGACGGCGACCGGTGCACCCTGGTCCACGCTCCCTTTCCGCCACGGCTACCCGGCCGCGGCCATCCACTGCCGGGCTCGCCGGCGCTGGTGCTCTCGGGAAGCAACGACTGGCTGCCCAATCGACTGGCCTGGCGCCAGTTCGTCGACGAAGTCTGGCCGTTCCTGCGCCGCGATCTGCCCGACGCCGTGCTGCACGTCTTCGGGTCGCCGGCCGAGGCTGCTCCGGCGACCTCCACGCACGATCGCCTGCTGCTGCACCCGTCGCCGCTGGACTCGCGGGATCTCTTCGACGAAACCTCGATCCTGCTGGTGCCACTGCGCGTCGCTTCGGGGATACGGATCAAGATCCTGGAGGCCTGGGCACGCGGCGTGCCGGTGGTCGGTAGTCCCGTCGCCTGCCGGGGCCTCGAGGGACGCGACGGCCTGAGCCATCGCGAGGCTGCGACCAGGGAGCAGTGGCTGGAGGCGATCCGGGCTCTGCGGGATCCGGCCCAGCGACGCGCACAGATCGATGCCGGGCGCGAGGCACTGCGCCGCCACCACGATCCCCCCTCGATCGCCGACCAGATGCTCGCCCAGTACTCCCTCGCGCTCTCGGCCAACGGCTCGCGCGTCGCAGCCGGCGCCGAGAGCGACCGACCCGGCGGAGCTCCGTCTTGAGCGGCTCGCCTCGCCGGGGCGCCGCGACTCCGGAGGACTGCGCCCGCCGTTTCGTCGCCGTGGTGCCGACCCACCAGACCCGCGCGCTCACCCTGCGCTGCGTTGCCGGGCTCTTCGGCGCCGGGCTGTCGAGCGACAGGCTGGTCGTTGTCGACGACGCGAGCAGCGACGACACGCTAGCGGCTCTAGACGCTGTGGCACCCGACGCTCGCTTACTGCGCAACCCGACGCGTCGCGGCTTCACCCAATCGGCCAACCGCGGGGCTGAGGCGGCGGTGGAGCTGGCGCCGGAGGCGGTCGCGCTGGTCAACAGCGACACCGTGGTCCCGAGCGAGTTCTTCCAGCTCGCCGCCGCCGCGCTCGACGACGAGCCTACGGGTCTCTGGGCTCCGCGGCTGGTCTTCCCCGACGGGCGACCTCAGTGGAGCGCCGGTGCTTCGCTACCGGGGTTGGCCTGGCTGGCGGTCAATGCCAGCGGCCTCCTCCACCGGCCGCCGCCGGACCCTCCGCCACCGTCGCGGCGCGGCGCGCGTTCGCTGGGGCAGGCCGCGGCGAGCTCGCGTGAGGTCGCCTGGCTACCTGCCACCTGTCTGGTGGTGCGCCGCGAGACCTGGCTCGAGTTGGGCGGCTTCCACGAGGGCTTCCAGCTCTACGCCCAGGATCTCGACCTCTGCTCTCGCGCCGCCGCGGCGGGGTGGCGCCTGGTGCTCGACGAGAGGGTGGCGGTGCTCCACGAGCTCGGTGCCACCGTGCGTCGCGAGACACCGCGTGGCCGCGATCTCGTGCGCCTGTGGGTCGACCTCCTGCTGTGGGCGTCGCGTCATCGCGGTCCGCGCTGGGCCGCCCGCGCCCGCTCGGCGATGCTGCTGGGTGGCGCCTGCGGCTTCCCGATCGATCTCTTCAGGCGTCTCTCCGGCCACCCGGTCGGATACCATGAACGATGGATGGCGCTGCGTGCCCTGGCCGCGCACCCGGTGCGAGATTCCGCGCCCGCTGGTTGCGATTGAGGCCGATCGTGAGACGGCGGCCAGAGTCCGCGCGCGGTGTCGGGGCCCATCCCGGCCAGCGGAGACCACCAGACTGTTCGATGCGCCGCGCGACCCGCGCACCCTGAAGCCTCTCCTCGAGCCCATGACGCGGCGGCAATCGCACGGTTCGCCGAGCGGGCCCGTGGGCGCCTCGTCGTGCCCGCGGCCCCGTTGCGCTCGACTCTCCTCCGAGTTCTCGTCACGGTCCTCGTCATGGTCCTCGTCATGGTCCTCGTCATGGAGCTGAAGGACGAGCATCGCGCCACCCTGAGGGCGTGCGGAGAGCTGCGCTCGTACTCCGCCGGGCAGATGCTGCTGCAGCGTGGTGCCGAGTCCTCGAGCATCCTGCACCTGGTCGAGGGTGAGATCTCGCTGCTGCGCGAGACTCCCTACGGAGATCTCGTGCTCGACGAGCTCGGCCCGGGCGGCTATCTCGGCGAAGTCCTCTTCTGCTGCGGCCAGCCGCGGATCAGCAGCGCCCGCGGTACCACCAGCGGGCAGCTCCTGGTGATCAAGCCCAAGACCCTGCAGATGGCGATGGCCAACAACGACGGTTTCGAGGTCGCCGTGCTGTGGCAGTTCTGGGAGAGCCTGAGCCGCAAGCTGCGGCACGTGAATCGTTCCCTCGAGGAGTTCTTCGGCCAGAGCGAGACGGAAGACGTCGAGGCGCAGAAGGCAGCCGTGCCACGCGACGCCAAGCTCGACGTCCAGGCACGACGAGACGCGATCCGTCGACTCGGCCTCTCCAACATGGAGATCAACTTCCTCGCCTCGGTCGCCGAACCGGTCGAGCTGGATCCCGACGCCCTGCTGATGCGCGAGGGAGATCCCGCGACCGCCATGTACGTCGTCGCCGACGGTCGTCTGATGGTCAGCAAGGAGATCCCGGGCGCCGGGACCGAAGCCCTCTGCTTCGTCGATCCGGGCGGCCTGGTCGGGGAGATGGGTCTGATCGACGAGCTGCCGCGCAGCGCCGACGTGCGCACCACCGCCGCCGGGGCGACGCTGCTGATGATCAAGGCCGAGACGCTGACGAAGCTGCTGCATCCGGGGCGCGCCTCCTCGGTGAGGCTGATGCGTTTCCTCTGCCGTCAACAGGCACTCCGGCTGCAGGCGACCTACGAGAAGATCGTCGGTTGGTACATCCTCGCCGGGGGCTCGCTGCAAGGCCGTTGACGCGCCGAGTCTTCGGCCATCGCCGCGCCATCACCGCGTCATCGCCGCGTCATCGCCGCGTCATCGCCGCGCAGCGGCGACCGGGCCGCGGTCGGTGCCGTATCGCCTCGTCTCGCGCGCTCCGTCGGACACTTCGTCCAGCGCTCTCTCGAGCGCCTTGTCGAGTAGCGACGACCGCTGCAGAGCGGCGATCTCCTCGAGCTGGAACCAGTCGAGGGACTCGCCTGCGATCCGGCCGGAGGCCGTGGCCGCAACCAGGCGCGCCTCGATCTGGCGGTAGGTGATCGCGTGCCGCAGGCTCGCCAGCTCGCCGTCCACGTTCCACCGGCCACCGAAACGTCGCCGCAGCCACTGGTTCAGTGCTGACGGGCCCGCCTCGACGATCCTCTGCGACCGCGCCTCCCGCTCCGCCGCGTCGCCGCCATTGCCTTCCAGTTCGAGGGTCGGCAGCTGCCAGGCGCCGCGCAGGAACGGAGCCTCGTCGCTGCGCCGCTCGAGCAGCAGCGCCCCGTCGGCGCGCTGGCAGAACACCAGGATCCATCGGTGCCGCTCGAGCCGTCTCCTCCGTCGCGCGGCGGGAAAGGACTCGGGACGACCGGACAGGTGCCCCTGGCACGAGCTGCGTATCGGGCAGTGCCGGCAGCGCGGTGTACGCGGCAGGCAGACCGTCGCCCCGAGCTCCATCAGGGCCTGGTTCGAGTCCCCCGGGCGCTCGCGGTCGAGCAGACGCTGCGCCTCCTCGCGGACGACGCGCCGACCCTCCGCCAGCTTGGGATCTCCAGCGAACGCCAGCCGACGACTGATCACCCGTTCGACGTTGCCGTCGATCGCCGCGACCTCCTCTCCGAACGCGATACTGGCGACCGCTGCCGCGGTGTATTCGCCGATCCCGGGCAGGCTGCGCATCTGCTCGGCGCCCTGCGGGAAGCGCCCGCTGGCTGCGATCTGGCGCACCGCGGCGTGAAGGCGTCGGGCTCGTTGGTAGTAACCGAGGCCCGACCACTCCGCCAGCACCTGCTCCGGTTGCGCCGCCGCGAGAGTCTCGAGATCCGGAAAGCGCGTCATGAAGCGGATGAACCGGGGCGCGACGACCTCCGCCCGCGTCTGCTGCAGCATCGTCTCGGAGACCAGCACCGAGTACGGATCCCGGCTGCGGCGCCACGGCAGATCGCGTTGCTGGTCATCGAACCAGGCGAGCAGTTGCTGCTGCTGCTGACGATCGCCTCTGCCTCTGCCGCCTCTGCCTCTGCCGGTGTCTCCCGAGTCTGCTGTCATCGATCTGCAACCGGTGTGTTCGAAGCCTCGATCGAGAGCTCTTCGGGACCCCTCGCCGCCGCCGCTCCGCGGTCGTTGGAGACCGATCGATGATCGACGATTTTTTTTGTCTCGATGAAGTGCGCCGGACCCGAATCGTAAACCGTTGGCCGGACGATCCTTACTCGCCGACTCACTCTTCGCCGCCTCTCTTCAGCTGACCTTCACGGCGCTTTTTTTGGCCTCTCGTCCTTGCCGCCCGCAACGCTCGCTGGTACCCTGCCGACCTTCGTTCCCGAGGCAGCACCCTCCCCTCGACATCCCAAGAGAGACTTTTCCGCAGGATGTGGAAATCCTGTGGATCTGACCCGTTGTACTGCGCCCAAATGTCTGATTCCACTTGGCTTGACCTCAAGCGAACGCTGGCTTCCAAACTCACCCGAGACGAGTTCCAGACCTGGTTTTCGCCGCTCCGGGTGCGATCGGAGGACGACCGCAAACTGGTTCTCGAGGCGCCCAACGATCGTTTCATGCGCTCGCTCGAGGCGAGCTACCGTCCGGTGGTCGACCGCGCCATCGCGGGTCTTCGGGGATCGGCCTACGAGGTGCTCTTCTCGGTCCGCGACGAGGCAGGCGGGAACGGCGCCGGCGGCGAGCCCGGGACACCGGATCGGCAGCGGGAACGGTCTGCGCCGGAGCCGTCCAAGGCGGCCGGCACGAACAACGCGCGCGGCCGCGAGACGACTTCGTTCAACGAACGCTACCGCTTCGACTCCTTCGTCGTCGGCAGCTCGAACCAGTTCGCGTCGGCAGCCGCCCGCGCCGTCGCCGAGAGTCCCGGGCGCAGCTACAACCCGCTCTACCTGTACGGCGGTGTCGGGCTCGGCAAGACGCACCTCCTGCACGCCATCGCGCAGTACGTGCGCGCATCGCAGCCAGAGATCAAGCTGCTCTACCTGTCGGCGGAACAGTTCGTCAACGAGTTGATCAACTCGATCCGCTTCGACCGCATGCCGGCGTTTCGCGAGCGCTACCGCACCATCGATCTCCTGCTCGTCGACGACGTGCAGTTCCTGGCCAACAAGGAGCGCACGCAGGAGGAGTTCTTCCACACCTTCAACACTCTCTACACGCAAGAGAAGCAGATCATCCTGTCGTCGGACTGCTCGCCGAAGAACATCCCCACCCTCGAGGAGAGGCTGCGCAGTCGCTTCGAGTGGGGCCTCATCGCCGACATCCAGGCTCCCGACCTCGAGACCAAGGTCGCGATCCTCGAGCGCAAGGCCGAGCTCGAAGGGCACAGACTCCCAGAACGCGTGGCGCTGTTCATCGCCCAACAGGTGAAGTCGAACGTCCGCGAGCTCGAAGGCCACCTGAACCGGGTGCTCGCCTTCGCCTCTCTCACCGGCCGACCCCTCGATCTCGATCTCGCACGAGAGACCCTGCGCGACATCCTGCCGCTCGAGAGCCAGCGCACCGGTCCGGTCGAGATCATTCGCGCCGTGGCCAAGCACTACGGTCTCAGACTCAACGAGATCAAGAGCCGCAACAACTCGAAGCAGATCGCCTTTCCGCGTCAGGTGGCGATGTATCTCTGCAAGCATCTCACCGAGCTCTCCTACCCCGAGATCGGCAAGCAGTTCAACGACAAGCACCACTCGACGGTGATGTACTCGGTGGACAAGATCAGTCGCCTGCGGGCCGAGGATCCGGACCTCGACCGCACCCTGACGATGCTCAGCGACCATCTCTCCTGAGCCGAGCAGCCGCGAACAAGCCTCCCTATCGGCCGCTCCCGGTGTCGACGCACACCTTCGACGGTCACCATCGTGGCTCGAGCGGCGAGACTCGTTGCTCGCCCGACGTCCATGTTCATCCTCCCGGGGCGCCGGCCCACGTCGATGCGTCGACGGTTGGGCATCCGGCCGCAGATCACGACGTCCTCGTCAAGTCGCTGTGATGTCGCTGTGGAGGCGCTGCGGACGGCGCCGAGGAATCTCCCCAGACTCCTTCACGACGATCTCATCGTCACCTCGATGCACAGCCGGACCCGCCGCTCCGCCACAGCTTTTCAGGTCCTTTTTTCCACCGCTGTCTCTGCCGGAGAAGCCCGAAAATGTTGACGTTTGAAGCTCCGTCCACACCATCCGCAGAGCCTGCGATCGACTCCGGCTACTCTGGTATATTCCGGCTTCTTCTGTTGCCTGAGGAGGTGAGGCTGTGAAGCTGCGGATCGATCGTTCCGAGCTCCTGACGGAGCTCATTCCGATGCAGGGTGTCGTCGAACGCAAGTCGACGATCCCGGTGCTCTCACACCTCCTCCTGCGGGCGCGGGACGGTCGACTGCACGTTGCGGCCACCGACCTCGACGTTTCCCTGACCTCCTGGTGCGAGGCCGAGATCGATCGTGAGGGATCGGTGGCGGTGCAGGCGCGCAAGCTGCTCGAGATCGTGCGCTCGCTGGTCGGCGAGAAGGTGGATCTCGAGGTCGAGGAGTCGAACGCGCTGCGCATCGTGTCGGGACGTTCGCGTTTCAAGATCCACGGACTCGCACCCGACGACTTCCCGAGCCTCCCCGAGGTGCCGTCGAGCGATCGCCTCGAGATCCCGACCGAGGCATTTCGCGGCATGATCGCCAAGGTGTTCTTCGCGGTGTCGGCCGAGGAGTCGCGGTTTCAGCTCAACGGCGCCCTGCTGAAGCCGAAGGACGGATCGATCGAGATGGTCGCCACCGACGGACACCGGCTGGCGCTCGTAGAGACCGCGCACGAGGACGCTGCAGCAGGAGACGGAATCCTGATCCCCCGCAAGGCCCTGCAGGAACTGCAGCGTCTCGAGGGTTCGGAAGAGGTGGAGTTCCGGCGCGGCGAGCACCATCTGTCGTTCTCGGTCGGTCGCCGCGAACTGATCTGCCGCATCCTCGAGGGCACCTTCCCGGACTACGAGAAGGTGATCTCGAAGGAGAACGATCGCGTCCTCGAGTGCGACCGCAAGCGACTGAGCGAAGTCGTGCAGCGTGTTTCGCTGCTGTCGGGTGACCGTGCCAGGGCGATCCGCTTCCAGGTCGAGGACGGAGGGCTGCGCCTCTCCGCGGCGAATCCGGACCTCGGTGAGGCCGTCGAGGATCTCGAGTGTTCCTACGAGGGAGACAAGCTGGCGCTCGGGATCAACCCCGACTACCTGCAGCAGTTTCTCGTCGCGGTGGGAACCGACCAGGTGCGCTTCCTGCTGAAGGACGAGAACAGCCAGTGCATCGGTGTGCCGGTCGAGGGGGAGGAGAGCCGGTACCTGTGCGTGATCATGCCGATGCGGTTGTGACCGGGTCCGTGGGCCGGACGGCGCGTGAAGTCGGCGCCCCTTGATCCGTCGACTGCAGGCGCAGCGCTTCCGCAATCTGGAGGACCTCGACTGGCGGCTCGACGCCGGAGTGCACTTCCTCTTCGGGCGCACCGGGCAGGGGAAGACCAGTCTGCTCGAGGCGCTGTACCTCGCAGCGACGTCACGTAGCTTTCGCACCCATCGCCTCGAGCTGTGCGCCCGCCGCGCCAGCGTGCCGAGCGAGGAGCGCCGAGATCGGCGTGAGCCCAGCGATCTCGGAGAAGGCGCAGGGGAGTCTGCAAGCGGATTCTGGCTCGCCGCCGAGATCGAGGATGCCGACCGTCGCAGCCGGCTCGAGCTCTCCTGGGGCAGCGCTGGAGGGATCGAGCGTCGCATCGACGGAGAGATCGCTCCGGCGACTCGCTACCTCGAGGCCCAGAACGTCGTGGTGTGGACGAGCGGCGATCTCGAGATCCTCGTCGGGGCACCGCAGCACCGCAGGCGGCTGCTCGATCGCGGAGTCGTCGCGCTGCGTCCGGCCGCGCTGCGGACTCTGAGCACGTACCGCCGAGCACTGCAGCAGCGGCGTCATCTGCTGGCCAGCGGTCGTCGCGACGTCGCCGAGATGGAGAGCTGGAATCAGCTCCTGGCAGCGGCTGGCAGCGATCTCATCCGGAGACGCCAGGAGTACGCCCTGCTGCTCGACCAGCAGCTGCAGGAGGCGACCCGCTGGTTAGGCCTCACCTGGCCGGCTCCGAGAATCGTCTACCGCAGCTCCCCCAGGGACGGTAGCGACCCCGACCGTTTCACAGCCGCCCTGCGGCGCACGATGGACGAGGAGTGGCGTCGGCGTCGTCCCCTCGTTGGGCCCCATCTGGACAGCGTCGAGTTCTCCTGGCACGGTGCGCCGCTCGCCGAGCGTGCGTCGGCGGGCGAACGCAAGGCACACGGACTCGTTCTCACCGGCGCCCAGATCCTCGTTCTCGAGCAGGCTGGACGCGAGCCGATCGTGCTCCTCGACGATCTCGACACCGAGCTCGATGCCGAGCTGCTGCTCCGTTTCGCACCCCTGTTGGAGAGAACATCTCAGACCGTCGTGACCTCGAACCGGCGCTCCGTCTTCGAGCCACTCCTCGCCGCCGGAGCGCCGCCATCGAGCCGCGAGAGAGAGCCCGTGGAGGAAGCAGGTGATCGCCGTCAGGACGGCCCCCGTCGCCGTTTTTCGTGGAACCTCGAGGAGGGCCGAGTCCAGCGCCTGTAAATCGTTTATTTTCAACGATTTGTAGCCTTGGGATTCGGACCTCGGCGTGATAGATTGAGGAGTCCCAGAAGGGGCGCGAGGAGGAGCCCTGGAACGGGGTTCGCGCAGCCCGCGAGGCGACCCGCCACAGAGCGCCGAGACGGCCCGGCCCGGACTCTCGAAGCACCCTCCTCGGCGCCGCAGGCAAGCGCGGCGGAACGCTCTCTTCGATGCGGCGCAGAGCGCGCCGGAGGCGGGCGGGCAAGGGCCCCCGGCCCAGCGACCGGGCGCAGCCGCCAGCTCACCGGGAGTGGGACACCGAACAGGTGAACGATGATCGACCGGGTGATCCCATGAACAGAACCGACAGTGCGTACACAGAGGCCAGTATCAAGGTCCTCAAGGGCCTCGATGCGGTGCGCAAGCGCCCGGGCATGTACATCGGCGACACCGATGACAGCTCCGGCCTGCACCACATGGTCTTCGAGCTGGTCGACAACGCGATCGACGAGGCCCAGGCCGGTTTTGCCACGCGCACCGTGGTGGTGATCCACACCGACGGCTCGGTTTCGGTGCGCGACGACGGTCGCGGAATCCCCGTCGGCATGCACCAGAGCGAGAACCGCTCGGCGGCCGAGGTCATCATGACCGAGCTGCACTCGGGCGGGAAGTTCGACAACAACTCGTACAAGGTCTCGGGCGGACTGCACGGAGTCGGCGTTTCGGTGGTCAACGCGCTGTCGAGTTGGCTACGGCTGGAGATCCACCGCGACGGTCACGTCTGGCGGCAGTCGTACTCCCGCGGCGTGCCCGACGCGCCGATCGCCCGCGGAGAGGAGACGAGCGAGAGCGGAACCCTGGTGCGCTTCCTCCCCGACCCGGAGATCTTCTCGGTCCTGGAGTTCCACTACGACACGCTCTCGCAGCGCCTGCGCGAGCAGTCGTTCCTCAACCGCGGCATCGCCGTCGACCTGATCGACGAGCGCACCGGGAAGAAGCAGCACTTCCAGTTCGAGGGCGGCATCAAGACCTTCGTGCAGCACCTCAGCCGCAACCGCACCAACCTGCACCCGGAGCCGATTTTCCTGGTCGCCGAGCGTGACGACGGCACCGGCGCCGAGACCGTCGAGATCGCGCTGCAGTGGAACGACGGCTACAGCGAGCAGATCTACTGCTTCACCAACACGATCAACAACCGCGATGGCGGCACCCACCTCTCGGGATTCCGCGCCGCGCTCACCCGCACGATCAACAACTATGCGGCGGCCACCGGGCTGAGCAAGAACCTCAAGGAGAACCTCTCCGGAGACGACGTGCGGGAAGGGCTGACCGGCATCGTCTCGGTGAAGATCAAGGACCCAAAATTCTCCTCGCAGACCAAGGACAAGCTCGTCTCGTCGGAGGTCAAGGGATGGGTCGAGCAGGTCGTCGGCGAGAAGCTCGGCGAGTTCCTCGAGGAAAACCCCCGCGATGCACGGCGCATCGTCGAGAAGGGGATCGAGGCGGCCCGGGCGCGAGAAGCCGCGCGCAAGGCGCGCGAGCTGACCCGGCGCAAGGGAGCCCTGGACTCGTCCACCCTGCCGGGCAAGCTCGCCGACTGCAGCGAGCGGGATCCGGCCCTCGCCGAGCTCTTCCTGGTCGAGGGAGATTCCGCGGGCGGGTCGGCCAAGCAGGGTCGCGACCGCCAGTTCCAGGCCATCCTGCCGCTGCGCGGCAAGATCCTCAACGTCGAGAAGGCGCGTTTCGACAAGATGCTCTCGTCGGAGGAGATCAAGACCATGATCTCCGCCCTCGGCACCGGCATCGGCAAGGAGGACTTCGACGTCGCCAAGCTGCGCTACCACAAGCTGATCATCATGTGCGACGCCGACGTCGACGGCAGCCACATCCGCACCCTGATCCTGACCTTCTTCTTCCGCCAGATGCGCGAGCTCATCGAGCGCGGCCATCTCTACATCGCCCAGCCGCCGCTGTACCGTGTCGCCGAGGGGCGTCGGGCCGACTACCTGAAGGACAACGCCGAGTACCGCGAGTACCTGCTGGCGCGGATCCAGGACAAGTGGCAGGTGAGAGCCGTCTTCGGCGACGCCGAGGTCGACGGACAGGCAAGTCCGGAGGACCGGGGGAACGCGGATGCCGGTGAGTGGCTCGAGGGCGGGCGGATGCGCCAGGTGCTCGAGAGCCTCGACCTCTTCCGCGAACACCTCGATCGCCTCGAGGCCCGCGGAACGCCGCGCGATGCGGTGGTCCAGGCGTTGCGCGGCGGCTTCTCGACCGCGGCCGACCTCGAGGACCAGGCACGGCTCGGCGAGCTAGCCCAACGCCTCGAGGCGGGCGGGTTCCGCGACGTACGGATCGAGCGTCCCGAGGCGCCGACACGAAGGATGGGCGGAGACTCAGTGCCCGGCGGCGAGGACGGCAACCAACCGGAGACAGGACAGTCGGCCGACACAGCGGACCAGTCCTTCACCGAGATCGACACGACGCCGTTCCTCGTCTTCGAGTCGCGGCGCGATGGCGTCGAGCGCACCGTGTCGCTGGACATGTCGCTGCTCGACACGCCCGAGTATCGCCAGATGTCGCGCAACGGGCTGGCGATCGAGCTGCTGGCAGCCGACCGATTCGAGCTGCGCCGCGCCGGCGACGCCACCCCGGCACAGGTGCTGGCGTCGATCGAAGACCTGGTGGAGACGATGTTCGAGCAGGCCAAGAAGGGTCTCAGCATCCAGCGCTACAAGGGTCTCGGAGAGATGAACCCGACCCAGCTGTGGGAGACCACGATGGATCCGCAGCGCCGCCGCCTCCTGCGGGTGCGGATCGAAGACGAGATCGACGCCGACGAGGTGTTCACCACGCTGATGGGAGACCAGGTCGAGCCGAGGCGCCGCTTCATCGAGGACAACGCCCTCGCCGCGAACCTGGACGTCTGACCTGCGGGGTGGAGCCGACAGCCCGGGCGCCGCGCGCGAGGCGGCACCGGCGGGGCACCAGAACTTCGAGCGTGGCGATCAGGTCGCCGGGCTGCAGGGCGCGGTCCCACCGCTGAGAGCCGAGAGTTTGTGAGAACCGAACGGAAGACCGACCGATGAGCGACAACCAGACGCCAGACCCGCCGCCGATCTCCGCTCCGATCAATCTCGAAGAGGAGATGAAGCGCAGCTACCTCGACTACGCGATGAGCGTGATCGTGGGCCGCGCCCTGCCGGACGTGCGCGACGGGCTCAAGCCCGTTCATCGCCGGGTCCTCTACGGTATGTGGGAGAGCGGCAATCTCTCCAACCGGGCATACAAGAAGTCGGCCCGCATCGTCGGCGACGTCATGGGTAAGTACCACCCGCACGGTGACGCGGCGATCTACGACACGGTCGTGCGTCTGGCGCAGGACTTCTCGATGCGCTACCCGCTGGTCGACGGCCAGGGCAACTTCGGCTCGATCGACGGCGACAACCCGGCGGCGATGCGCTACACCGAGGTCCGCCTGACCCGTCTCGCCGAGGAGATGCTGCGCGAGGACATCGACAAGGAGACGGTCTCCTGGATCCCCAACTACGACGGATCCGAGAGCGAGCCGCAGGTGCTCCCGGCGCGGTTGCCCAACCTGCTGATCAACGGCTCCTCCGGCATCGCGGTCGGCATGGCGACAAACATCCCGCCGCACAACCTCTCGGAGGTGATCGCGGCGCTCGAGATCCTCATCGACCGGCCCGACGCACCGCTCGCCGAACTGATGCAGGTGCTGCCCGGCCCCGACTTCCCGACCGGCGGCTTCATCCACGGCACCACCGGCATCCAGGCGGCCTACGCCACCGGGCGTGGGTCGATCCAGGTGCGCGCCAAGGTCGAGTTCGAGGAGTTGCGCGGCGAGCGGACCGCGATCGTGGTGACCGAGATCCCCTACATGGTCAACAAGGCCAAGCTGCTCGAGAAGATCGCCGAGCTGGTCAAGGACAAGCGCATCGAGGGGATCTCGGACCTGCGCGACGAGTCGGACCGGCGCGGCATCCGGGTGGTCATCGAGCTGCGTCGCGGCGAGGTGCCGCAGGTCATCCTCAACGCGCTCTACAAGATGACCCAGCTGCAGACGACCTTCGGCATGAACATGCTGGCGATCGTCGACAACCAACCCGAGGTCCTCGGTCTGCGCCAGATCCTCGGCCACTTCCTCGATCACCGCAAGACGGTGGTGGTGCGACGCACCCGTTACGACCTGCGCAAGGCCGAAGAGCGGGCCCACATCCTCGAAGGGCTGCTCAAGGCGCTCGACCACCTCGACGAGGTGATCACCACGATCCGTTCCTCGGCGACTCCTCCGGAAGCCAAGGAGCGACTGATGGAGGGCTTCGCACTCTCGGACGCGCAGGCCCAGGCCATCCTCGACATGCGCCTGCAGCGCCTCACCGGGCTCGAGCGCGACAAGATCGTCGACGAGTACCGCGAGATCACCGCCACGATCGAGCGGCTGCGCTCGATCCTCGGATCCGATCGCCTGGTGCTCGACGAGATCCGCGGCGAGCTGCGGCAGATCCTCCAGGTCTACGGCGACGAGCGCAGGACCGAGATCGTCCCGCACGAGGGCGAGATCACCATCGAGGACCTGATCGCCGACGAGGACATGGTGATCACCGTCACCAGCTCCGGTTACATCAAACGGTCGCCGCTGTCGCTCTATCGCGCCCAGCGGCGTGGCGGCAAGGGTCGCACCGGGATGACGACCAAGGAGGAGGACGTCGTCGAGCATCTGCACATCGCCTCGGCCCACAGCTACGTGCTGGTGTTCACCGAGTCGGGGCAGATGCACTGGATCAAGGTGCACGCGATCCCCGAGATGAGCCCGGCATCGCGCGGCAAGGCGATCGTCAATCTGCTCCAGCTCGAGAACACCCAGCGGATCGCCACCACCGTCGCGGTGCGCGACTTCGACGACGAGCACTTCCTGGTCTTCGCCACCGAGCGCGGCACGATCAAGAAGACGGCGCTGTCGGCCTACTCGAACATCCGCGTCGGCGGCCTCATCGCGATCAACATCGACGAGGGCGATCGCCTGCTCGACGTGCGGCGTACCGACGGTCAGCGCGAGATCCTGCTGGCCACCGAGCGTGGCTACCTGGTGCGCTGTCCGGAGACAGACGTTCGGCCGATGGGTCGGGTGACACGAGGTGTCCGGGGCATCAACCTGCGCAAGGGTGATCGCGTCGTTTCGATGGACGTGGTCGAGACCGAGAGCGATCTGCTGACCATCACCGAGAAGGGCTACGGCAAGCGCACCGCGCTCGCGGAGTACCGCGTGCAGGGTCGTGGCGGCATGGGGATCATCAACCTCAAGGTGTCGGACAAGACCGGCGACGTCGTCGGCGTGCGTCAGGTGGAGCCGGGCAGCGGCGTGATGCTGATCACCCAGGACGGCAAGATCATCCGGATCGAGACCGACGGAGTCTCGCGCATCGGTCGCGCCACCCAGGGGGTGCGGGTCATGGATCTCGACGAGGCCGACCGGATCGTCGCGATCGCCCGCGTGCCCGAGCGCGACGAGGACGACGACGGTGCCGCGGAGGACGGCGACGAGTCGCCGGGACCGGAGCCCGACGGTCCCGACGATCCCGACGGGAACGACGAACCCGACGGTAGCGACCAGAGCGACGACTGACCTCCGCTCCCTCCTCGCGGCCTTCCGTCGCGCGGTCGCGGCGAGCGTGGCAAGATCGGGCACACTCGACGAACGGGCAGCAGACGGCACCGTCGGCCGGCGGTGCGACGCAACCTCGAGGCGAGCGAACGAGCAGACGGAGGATCGACGTGGAGTTCTTTCTCGACACAGCGGACATCGAGCAGATCGAGCGTGGGCTCGAATGGGGCATGGTCGACGGCGTGACCACCAACCCCACCCTGATCGCACGCCAGGGAAAGGCCTATCTGCCGACCGTGCAGGAGATCGCGCGGCTGGTGCCCGGTCCGGTCAGTGGCGAGGTGCTGGCGACCGATTACGAGGGCATCCTGGAACAGGGCCGGCGGCTGGCCGGACTCGCCGACAACGTGGTGGTCAAGGTGCCGCTCGGGCCGCCGGGGCTGCGGGCGGTGCGCCAGTTCGCCGAGGAGGGGATCAGGACCAACGTCACCCTCTGCTTCTCCGCCGCCCAGGCGCTGCTCGCCGCCAAAGCCGGAGCCAGCTACATCTCGCCGTTCGTCGGCCGACTCGACGACCTCGGCGAAGAGGGCATGGCGCTGATCGAGGCGATCGTGGAGATCTACGGCAACTACGGCTTCTCCACCGGCGTGCTGGTCGCTTCGGTGCGCAATCCGCAGCACGTCGTCATCGCGGCTCGCCTCGGCGCCGACGTGGCGACGATTCCGTTCAAGACCCTCGAACAGCTCTACCAGCATCCGCTGACCGACCGCGGCCTCGAGCAGTTCCTCGAGGACTGGCGGAAGACCGGGAAGGGATTCGACGATCCCTGAGCCCGAGCCGTCTCAGGGGCGACCGCCGGAGATCCGGCCCGGCGCCCTGTACGGGCTCTCCTGGCTTCTCTACCTCCTGCTCGCCATCGTCTCGGTGTCGTGGATCGGCTGGCGTCAGGACGGGGTGCCGCTGTCTCTGTTCCTCGCCACCGGATCCGCGGGGGCGGTGGCGATCGACGTGGCGCTCGGCGCCGCCACGGCTGCGTCACTGATCGGCGCGTGGTGGGTGGCGCTGCGGATCAGCGTCACCGCACGTCGGCTCGACGCGACGCTGGCAGCTCACGTCGGAGGCCTCAGCGGTGACCGGCTGATCGCCGTGGCGCTGCTCAGTGGTTTCGCCGAGGAGCTCTTCTTCCGTGGCGCGCTGCAGGACGCGGTGGGGATCTGGTGGGCCACCCTGATCTTCGCTCTCTGCCACCTGGGTCCGGTCCGGGAGGCCCGGTGGTGGGCCGGCTTCGCTGCCGTCGCCGGTCTCCTGCTCGGCGGGCTGATGCTGTGGCGGGAGAACCTGACCGCTCCCGTGGTGGCCCACTGCCTGGTCAATGCGGTCGGCCTGCACCGGCTGCAGCGGGTGGCCCAGAGCCGCGCCGCGTGACAGGGCCGGCCCTGCGCGTGCATCCCTGATCTAGACTGGCGACGACCCAGATCACGGTGGCCGCCCGGATCGACTGGAGCGACCGAGCGCCGGCCCGCCGTGGCGGTGCGGTGGCGCACGTCGCGCGCCAGCGGAGGATGCCGCGCCGGCGGTCGCCCACCAGGCGACGACTGAGCCGAGGAGGACGAGTGAATCAGCGAGACACGGGGCCCGACAGCGCGGCGGTGCTGGAGCGGGTCGACAGCGAGAGAGAGGGGCAGATCGAGGCTCTCATCGACTACCTGCGCATTCCGTCGATCTCGACCGACCCGAGCTATGCCGCCGAGGTGCGCCGATGCGCGGTCCATCTTCGCGATCTGATGACCTCGATCGGCCTCGAGAGCGAGATCGTCGACACCGACGGGCATCCCCTGGTCTATGCCGAGCACTGTCGGGCGGAGGGCAAGCCGACGGTGCTCTTCTACGGTCACTACGACGTCCAGCCGCCCGATCCGCTCGACCAGTGGCGCAATCCGCCGTTCGAACCGACGGTCGAGGACGGTCGCATCGTCGCCCGCGGCGCGACCGACGACAAGGGACAGAGCCTCGCTCACGTGATGGCGGTGGCGCGGCTGCTCGAGGAGCGCGGCGAGCTGCCCGTCAACGTCAAGTTCCTGATCGAGGGCGAGGAGGAGTCGAGCGGCGAGGCGATCGAGACGTACGTGCGAGGCGACGGTGCCTCTCGTCTCGCCTGTGACTGCGTGGTGGTCTCGGACAGCTCGATGTTCGCCCGCGGCATACCGTCGATCCTCTACGGCCTCAAGGGCCTGCTCTACGTCGAGATCCGCGTCCAGGGCCCCGACCGTGACCTGCACTCGGGCAGCTTCGGCGGTGCGGTGCGCAATCCGGCGCAGGCCCTGGCCGACCTGGTCTCCGGCCTGCGCGATCCGAGCAGCGGCGAGATCCTGATCCCGGGCTTCTACGACGCGGTGCGCCCGCTCGAGCAGTGGGAGCGCGACGAGTTCGCCCGCCTCCCCTACGACGAGGAGGCTTACGCCGCCGACCTCGGGATCGGTGAGCTGTGGGGGGAGCGCGGCTATTCGACGTACGAACGCACCTGGGCGCGCCCCACCTGTGACGTCAACGGGATCTGGGGCGGCTACCAGGGACCGGGAGCCAAGACGATCATTCCGGCAGCCGCCGGAGCGAAGGTCTCGATGCGACTGGTTCCCGATCAGGATCCGGACGAGATCGCCGAAGCGCTGCAGCGGCATCTGCAGCAGACGTGTCCGAGCGGCGTGCGCTGCGAGATGCAGGTCCTCGGCCGGGCGCGACCGGTGCTCGTCGACACCGGCGGCAGGGAAGCCGAAGCGGCGCAGGACGCACTCGAGGACGTCTGGGGGCGCAGGCCGGTGCGGGTCCGGGAGGGGGGCTCGATACCGATCGTCGGCACCTTCGCCGAGGCACTCGACGTCCCGGTCCTGCTGATCGGCTTCGGTCTCTCCGACGACCGGCTGCACAGCCCGAACGAGAAGTTCGAGATCGAGAACTACCTGCAGGGGATCCGCGCCACCGTGCGGTTCCTCGACCGGCTGGGTGCAGCCTGACCGGCCGCATGGTGAGCGACCGAAGCCGAACCGATGCCGATCGAGACCGAGCTGAAGCTTCGCGGCGTCGTCCTGGAGAGGGTGCGCGCGGCGCTGGCGGAACACGGTGGACGCCGGCTGCGCCCACCCGAGCACGAGCAGAACCAGCTCTGGGACCGCGGCGGTGAGTTGGCCTCGGGCCAGCGCGTCCTGCGCGTGCGGCGCACCTGGCCGAGCGATGCAACGGACGCCACCGACACCACCGACACCACCGGAGGATCCGGAGCGCCGGAGCAGCGCTGCCTGCTGACCTACAAGGACCGCCCGCGCAGCCGCGACGGCGTCAAGTCGAGACGGGAGATCGAGCTCGAGTGCGATCCGGACGGAGCGATCGAGGAGCTGCTCGAGGCGCTCGGTTACGAGCCCTCGTTTCGCTACGTGAAGCTGCGCGAGAGCTGGACCATCGACGGCCACGTGGTCGCTCTCGACACCACTCCACTCGGCTCCTTCGTCGAGATCGAAGGGGCGGCCCCGCGCGGGCTGCTCGCCCGACTCGGCCTGGAGGACGCCGAGGTGGTTGCGAGTTCCTATCCCGAGCTGTGGCTGGAGCACCGCAACGCCCAGGATGCTCCGGCCGACATGGTGTGGCCGCAAGGGCATCCCCGGCCGTCTGGCTCCGGGCAGGCCGAGCGACCGTGAGTCCGCTGCTGCGGTGTCGCTCCGCGACGAGGGTGCACGGCGTGGTGCTCGCGGCTGGATTCGGCACCCGGCTGCGGCCGCTCACCACCCATCTGCCCAAGCCGCTACTGCCGGTCTGCGGTACGCCGGTGATCGCCCAGGCCCTCGACGCACTGCGCGGTGTCGGCTGCGAGAACATGGCGATCAACCTGCACCACCAGGGTGAAGCGATCGTGCAGCAGCTGGGCGATTTCTGGCACGGTGCCGAGCTGCGCTACTTCCGCGAGGATCCGATCCTCGGCACTCTCGGCGCGCTGCGGCCGATGCGAGAGTGGCTGCAGACGGCCGATCTCGTGGTGGTGATCAACGGCGACAGCCTCTGCCGCTGGCCCCTGGCCGCACTGCTGCGGCGCCACCGCCGCAGCGGCGCCGCCGTGACGCTGCTGCTCAGCGGTTTCGCCGATCCCGCCGCGCACGGCGGTGGCGTCGGATTCGACAGCACCGGCCGGGTGGTGCAGCTGCGTGGTGAAGGACCACCGGGCGCACGGGCCGACGCCCCGAGCGAGCGCGGCGTCTTCGCCGGGGCTCAGGTGTTCGCTCCCTCCCTGCTCGAGCGCGCCCTCTCCGGCCCCGCACCGGAGGACATCGTGGAGATGCTCCATCTGCCACTGCTGCGCGAGGGCGAGCGTCTCCAGGTGTCGACCAGCCGGCGCCCGTGGTGGGACCTCGGTACGCCGGAGCGCTACCTGCAGGGCGCCCTCGGCTGGGCCGCGTCACGTCCCGATCGGTCGGCCTGGGTTCGCGTCGCCCGTCGCATCGCGCTGCGGCGGCGCTTCGTGGCGCGCAGCGCCCGGACGGCGGCCGCGGGTCGCATCCGGCGTGCGATGATCGAGGCGGGAGCCAGCGTCGGCCGCCGAACCGTCATCGAGGACAGTCTGGTGCTGCAGCGCGCCGCGATCGGCGACGGCTGTCACCTGCGGGGCTGCGTCGTGGCCCCCGGGGTGTCGATCCCGGCCGGAAGCAGGATCGACCACCAGATGGTCACCACGCTGCAGAGTGGACGCGACCCGGCCGGCCGCGACTCGGTGATCGGCCAGCTCGTCTTCACTCCGCTCGGTGGATCCGCTCGGCGTGCCGAGCCGGAGGCACCGGCGTGAACCCTGCGCCTGGACACTGGCGCCGCGGTCGCCCGGCGGATGGCGACAGGCCGGCCACGGCCGAGGCGATCGACGCCCGCGGCCGGGCGCGCGCGAGGCGCCGGCGGCGATCCGCGGCAGCGACGGTTCGGGCGAGGGAGCAACGGCAATGAAGATCGACCGCGTGCGCTCGGCGCTCCCCGCGAACGCCTACGACCAGGAGGCCATCCTGGCGCAGCTCGAGCAGGCCTGGGCGGAGCACAACTTCAACCGCGACCGGCTGCGTCGCCTGCACCAGAACGTACTGGTGGGTGGACGCCGCCTCGCCCTGCCGATCGAGCGCTATCGGAGCCTCGAGACCTTCGGCGACTCCAACGACGAGTGGATCGCCGCGGCGGTGGAGCTGGGGTCGCAGGCGGTCGCCGCGGCGATCGAGGAGGTCGCACCGGAGAGCCTGGGCGCCCTGTACTTCGTCACCGTGACCGGCGTCGCGGTGCCTTCGATCGAGGCCAGGATCATGAACCGACTGCGCCTGCCGACCCACCTGCGACGGGTGCCGATCTTCGGTCTCGGCTGCGTCGCCGGGGCCGCCGGCATCGCCCGCGTCGCCGACGACGTGCGGGCGCATCCCCACCAGGCGAGCCTGCTCCTGTCGGTCGAGCTGTGCTCGCTCACCCTGCAGCGCAGAGACCTGTCGATCGCCAATCTCATCGCCTCGGGCCTGTTCGGAGACGGCGCTGCGGCGGTCCTGATCCTGGGCAGCGAGCACCCCTCGCATGCCGCGAGCGCAGGACCTTGCATCGTCGACAGCGCCTCGATCTTCTTCCCCGACAGTGAGAGGGTCATGGGATGGGAGATCGACGAGCACGGCTTCCAGGTGGTGCTCTCGGCGGACGTGCCCGCCGTCGTCGCCGCACACCTGCCGCACAACGTCGACCGGCTGCTCGCCCGTCACGGCCTGTCTCGCGCCGACGTCGCCACCTGGATCGCCCACCCGGGGGGGCCGAAGGTGCTCGAGGCGATGCAGTCGAGTCTGGGCCTGCCCGACGGCGCGCTGGACCTCACCTGGGACAGCCTGCGCGAAGTCGGCAATCTCTCCTCGACCTCCGTCCTCTTGGTGCTCGAGGAGACGCTGCGACAACGGCGCGAGCCGGACAGCTGGGGTCTCCTGCTGGCGCTGGGCCCGGGCTTCTGCGCCGAGCTGGTGCTGCTGCGTTTCTGATCTGCGAGCCGACCATGATGATGTCCGGGGCGCAGGCACACAGGACGGCAGCCGTATGGTGATCGCCGGTCCGGTCGCGTTGCTCGTCGGCGCGCCGTCGCCCTCCGCCGTCGCCAGCGGCCTGCTGTCGATGGAGCCACGCGCCGCCGACGGGCGCTCGTTGGCGGTCGCCACGGCGATCCTGCTCGCGGTGGTCGGCGAGCGGCTCTACGAGCTGTCGCTGTCGCGGCGCAACGCGGCTCGGGTTCGCGCCCGCGGTGGGATCGAGCTCGGTCGAGGGCACTACCGCTGGATGGTGGCGCTGCACGTCGGCTTCCTGATCGCGACGCCCCTCGAGTGGTTCCTGCTGCGGCCGTGCTGGAGTCCCCTGCTGCTGCTGCTGGCGGCGCTGACACTCGCCGCATCCATGGCTCTGCGCTACTGGGCGATCGCCAGCCTCGGCGATCGTTGGAACACGCGGGTGCTCTGCGAGCCGGGCCGTCCGGCGGTGACCACGGGCCCGTACCGCCACATGAAGCACCCCAACTACCTGGCGGTGGTGCTGGAGTTCGCCGCACTGCCCCTGCTGCACGGCGGCTGGAGGACGGCGGTGCTGGGCTCGCTGCTCAACGCCGTCGTGCTGGCGGTTCGGCTACGCTGCGAGAACGCGGCGCTGCGGACCTACTGCGGACCGGCCGCCGAGCTTGCGGGGACGGAGACGAGTGAACGAGGATGACGCGATGCACCGAGGCCACGACCCCGGTGGGGCGCAGGGCGCCGACGCGGCGGTGCTGGAGGAGATCCGCGACCTCGCCGCCCTCGGTGACGTGCTCGCCGATTCTCCCGTGGCGGCGAGCGAGCTGCGCGCCGAGCACCGTCTGGTCGAGGATCTCGAGCTCGACTCGATCGCCCTGATCACCCTCGCGGTGGAGATCGAGAACCACTTCCGGATCGCCTTCTCCGAGGACGACGATGCGAGCCTGCGCACCGTCGGCGACCTGGCGCGGCGGGTCGTCGCGCTGCGTCAAGGGCGCGACGGGGGCGGGTGATGCCGTCGCTGCCGCTGCCTCCGCCGGCCCGCCCACAGTCGTCCGGGTCGCCTCGGTCCACCGCCACGACGCTGGCCGCCCTGCTCGACGAGGTGCGGCACTCGGCGTCGGCCCGGCGCCACGGAGTCGGCTTCGTCGACGCGCGCGAAGAGCCGGGATTCGTCTCCTGGCGGGATCTGGTCTGCGACGCGGCAGCCGTCGCCCTGCGTCTGCGCCCGCTGGTGGCGTCGGCCGCCGCCGGCGGCCGCGGCGACGACACCCTGCCGCAACGGGTGGCGGTGGTGTGTCCGACCGGGGCCGACTTCTTTCGCGCCCTCTTCGGATGCTGGCTCGCCGGGCTGGCACCGGCGCCGCTGCCGCCGCCGCAGCGCTTCGCCCCGCGCGACGCTTACGTCGAGCGTACCTCTCGGGCGCTCGACGCCTGTGGTGCGGCGTTGGTGCTCTGTACGGCTCGGCACGAAGACCTGCTGGTGGCGGCGGCACGCCGCAGCGGTGAGTCGGCGTCGCGAGTGCTGCGCCTCGACCAGCTCTCTGTGCCGGCCCTGCAGGGCGCTCCGTCGCCGGTCGCCGATGCGGCCGGCGAGGGAGCGGGCAGTGCGCCGCTGAGCGAGTCCGTCGCCCTGATCCAGTTCTCCTCGGGCACGACCGGCGAGGCGAAGCCGATCGCCCTGAGCCATCGCGCCCTGCTGGCGCAGGCGGAGCTGCTCAGCTCGTGCTGGCCGGACGGGGCGCAGGCACGCCAGAGCGGGGTGAGCTGGCTGCCGCTCTACCACGACATGGGCCTGATCGGCTGCGTGCTGCCGGCGCTGCTGCGCTGCGCAGACCTGACCCTGCTGCGCCCCGAGACCTTCGTCGCCCGGCCGGCGACCTGGTTGCGCACGGTGAGCGACCGTCGGGCGACGGTGTCACCGGCGCCGGACTTCGCCTACCGGCACTGCGTGCGCAAGGTGCGCGACGCCGAGTTGGAGGGGGTCGACCTGAGCTGCTGGCGGACCGCCCTCGACGGCTCGGAGACCATCGCGCCGACGACCCTGCGTGCCTTCAGCGAGAGGTTCTCCCGCTGGGGCCTGCGCCCAGCTGCCCTCACCCCGGCCTACGGCCTGGCCGAGGCGGCACTCGCGGTCACCCTCTCCGACCTCGACGCACCGGCGCGCACTGTGCACTTCGATCGCGCGGCGCTCGAGCGCGGTGTCGTCCGTTCGCTGCCCGCCGCGCAGACCGCGGAGACGACACAGAGGCAGAGCGGATCGGCAGACTCGGTCGAGCTGGTCTCGCTCGGCCGCCCGCTGGCCGGCTTCGAGCTGCGCATCGTCGCGGCCGCCGACAGCTCTGGCCGCATGCCGCCAACGGACGCGCCCACCGACGAGGTCGGGCGGGTGTGGATCCGAGGCCCCTCGCTGCTCAGCGGCATCCTGCGCCGGCGGGGGGACTCCTGGTCGCTCGACCCGGCGACACGCGACGGCTGGCTCGACACCGGCGACCGGGGCCTGCTCTGGAGCGGCGAGCTCTTCCTGCTCGGTCGCGACCGTGACCTGGTGATCGTGCGCGGCCGCAGCTGGCCGGCGCAGTGGCTGGAGCAGATGCTCGCCGGCGAGGAGGCGCTGGAGGAAGCCGCCGTGGCGGCGTCCTCGGCGACCTGGCGACCAGGCGGCGAGGGCGCAGGGGACGACGGCGAGGGATACGTGCTGCTGGCGGAGACACGGGTCGCGGAGGAGCAGCGCGCGGGCCTGGTCAGGCGCCTGCGCGGGCTCCTCCTCGCCGGCGCCGGGGCGGCGCCGCGGGCGGTCGTGCTGGTGCGGCCCGGGAGCCTGCCGCGCACCTCGTCGGGCAAGCTGCGCCGGACCGAGGCGGCGTCGCGCTGGCGGGAGGGGCGGCTGCCGATCCTGTACGAAGCGGTGCGAGAGACGCCGGGCAGGGCGCCGCACCCGGCACCGGACCAGGGTTCGGGCGGCGGTCACGATGGTTGACGTCGCGGTGGTGGGCGCCGGCCCGGTCGGGATGGCGACGGCGCTGGCCCTGGCCCGGCGCGGCATGGTGGTGACCCTGGTGGAGTCGCGCCGGGGCGCGCCTCTCGACAAGGCGTGCGGTGAGGGACTGATGCCCGACGCCCTGGAGTCGCTGCGCGAGGTCGGGGTGGATCTGGCGCCGGGCGGCTGGGCGCTGCGCGGCATCCGCTATCTCGATGAGCGGCATCAGGTGGCCGCCGGGTTCCCGTTCCGCGGCGGTCGCGGAGTCCGTCGCCTCGAGCTCTCCGAGCGATTCACCCGCGCCGTCGCCGCGCAGCCCGCGATCGAGCCTCGACGCGGCGTCAGGGCCGAGCTGGTCGACGATGCCGCGAAAGGTCGCTGGGGACTGGCGCTGCGCCGGGGCCCCGGAGCCGCGGAGCCGGCGGAGGTGCTGTGGCCGCGCTGGATCGTCGCCGCCGACGGCCTGCGCTCGCCGCTGCGCCGGCAGTGCGGGCTTGCTGCCCCGGCCGGCGCCGCGCAACGCTTCGGCGCCCGGGTGCACTTCGAGGTGGCGCCGTGGAGCGACGAGGTCGAGGTCTACTGGCTCGACGGACTCGAGGCGTACGTGACGCCGGTGGCAGAAGACGTCGTCGGCCTGGCGATCCTCTGGTGGCGGCGCGGTGAGCGTGCCGGATTCGAGCAGCATCTCGAGCGGGTCTGGCGGGCGTTCCCGAGCCTCCACGAGCGTCTCGCCGGGGCGCCGCGCGCCAGTGCGCCGCGCGGCGCCGGACCGCTGCATCAGAGGGTCCGGGCGGTCGTCGACCGCAATCTGCTGCTGGTCGGAGACGCCTCGGGGTACCTCGACGCCATCACCGGCGAAGGGATGGCGCTCGGGTTCGCCGACGCCCTCGCCGTCGCCGAGGCGCTGGATCGGGGTCGACCGGCGCTCTACGCCCGGCTGCATCGGCGCCGCCGTCGCGTGCCGCTGCTGCTGATGCATGCTGCCCTGCAGCTGTCGCGCCGTCCGAGACTGCGGCGCGGGGCCCTGCGGCTGCTGGCGGCGCGACCGGGGATCTTCGCCCGCCTGCTGGCGCTGCACGTCGGTGAGTCGGGCGCGGCCCTGCGCGGCGGGGTGGTGCGACGGCGGCGCAAGGCCGACCTCGGCGCCACATGAGCGGTCTCGCGCGAGACCGGCCGGCGGCCTGGCCGGGAACCGCTCATGGCGCGCCCTGCTCCAGCACCGCGCACAGCTGCTCGTAACGGGGGTCCTCGCCGCCGGGCTGCGCCGCGCCGTCGCGGCTCAGGGTCACGATCCGTTCCGGCAGCTCCATGCACCGCGCCAGGGCCGGCGGCAGCGGTGGCGCGGTGCCCACGGCGCGCTCGACCACCTCGCGGAACTTGGCGGGATGGGCGGTGGCCAGGAAGACACCGTCGACGGGTCGTCGCGTCGCGTCCGTTCTCTCGCCGAGGGCGCGGCGCAGCCCGAGGTAGCCGACCGCCGCGTGGGGATCGAGGATCTCGCCCCAGCGCTCGTACACCTCGCGCATGGCGGTGAGCGTCTCCCGGTCGCCGAAGCGGGCGCCGACGAGGTCCTGGCGTAGCGCCCCATCGCTCGGGTAGAGCGCCTGGATGCGCTGGAAGTTGCTCGGATCTCCGACGTCCATGGCGTTGGACGGTGTGCTCACCGAGGGTCGCGGCGAGAAGGCGCCGCCGGCGAGGAACTCGGGCACCACGTCGTTGCGGTTGGTCGCCGCGACGAGTCGCGCGATCGGCAGCCCGAGCCGACGGGCGTACAGGCCTGCGGTCAGGTTGCCGAAGTTGCCCGAAGGCGTGCACACCCACAGCTCGGCGCCGCGGCGGCGCCGCTCCAGCACCCGGCACAGCTCGTAGTAGTAGAGCGTCTGGGGCAACAGCCGGCCGACGTTGATCGAGTTTGCCGAGGCCAGCCGTACCCGGCGCCGCAGCCGCGGATCGGCGAAGGCACGCTTGACCAGGGACTGGCAGAGGTCGAACGAGCCCTCGACCGCCAGCGAGGTGACGTTCTCTCCCAGGGTGGTGAAGAGTCGCTGCTGCGCTGGCGAGATCTGGCCCTGCGGGAAGAGCACCACGACGCGGAAGCCGTCGAGGCCGTGGAAGGCGTGCGCCACCGCGCTGCCAGTGTCGCCACTGGTCGCCGCCAGAACGGTCAGCTGCCGGTCGCCGCCGGGAAGTCGTCCCGTGACCCTCAGGCGCGCCATCAGTCTCGCCATGAAACGGGCGCCGACGTCCTTGAAGGCGAGGGTCGGACCGTGGAAGAGCTCGAGAACTCCGAGCGCTGGATCGCCTGCCTCGTCGAGCCAGCGCAGCGGCAACGGGAAGTCGATGCTGCCGCGCACCAGGTCCTCGAGCTCCCGGGGCTCCAGCTCCGCGAGGCCGAGCCGTGCCAGCAGGCGCGCTCCGCCCTCGACGAAAGGAGCTTCCAGCAGCGCCGCGATCTCGCTGGCGGAGAAGGGCTCCAGGCGTTCGGGGACGTAGAGGCCGCCGTCGGGCGCCAGGCTGCGGGTCAGCGCCTCGCCGAGATCGGCCTGCGGCGCGCCGCCGCCGGTGCTGAGGAAGCGCGAGCTCACCGCGGTCTCCGCCCTGGTCCTCGCTTTGGTCCTCGCACTGGTCCTCGCATTGGTCCTCGCAGCGGCCCGTTCAACGCCCGGCCGCTCGCGGCGTCGTCGACTCCGCGCCAACGATCTCGGTGCGCGAGCGAGCGCCGTCCATGGCGATGCGCACGCCGAGAGAGCGCGCGGCGACCCCGGCGCCTCTCAGTGTCTTCGCCATCGCCTCCGCCGCCCCTCGCGCCACCGACGGGACCTCGCCCGCCGCCGCTTCGCGGCAGAGGGCGAAGAGAGCGGGACCGCTTCCCGACAGGCTGCCTCCGAGCGCCCCGGCTTCGCGCGCCGCTTGCATCGCGGCGTCGAAACCGGGCACCGCTGCCTTGCGGCACGGTTCGGCGATCAGGTCGACCAGGGCGCGCCCGAGCAGATCGGCATCGTCGGTGTGTAGAGCGTGCACCAGAGCGGCGAGGTTGGCCGACTGCTGCACCGCCACCGGCAGGGCTACCCGCTCGCCGAGAGCGGCGCGCGCCGCACAGGTGCTGACGGCGATCTCCGGCAGCACCAGGGCACATGAGAGCCACGCGGGGCAGGGCAGGCGCACCAGGTCGGGCTCGGGGGCGAGGGTGCGCACCGCGAGCAGTCCGCCGAAGAGGGCCGGGGCGACGTTGTCGGCGTGGCGCGAGCCGCTCGCCAGGGCCTCGCCGTCGAGGGCGCAGCCGAGCAGCTCACCGCACGGCGTCGAGCCGCCGAAGAGCGCGTCGACGGCCGCGGCTGCAGCGGCGGCGCTGGCCGCCGAAGAGCCGATGCCGCTGCTGATCGGCATCCGCTTCTCGATCTCGATCTCGATTCCGACATCGGGCGGCGCGGCGCCCCGTGCGACGAGCCGCTCGAGCATCGAGCGAGCCGCGACGCCAGCGGTGTTGCGCGCCGGGTCCACGGGCAGCTGCCCGTGATCGCCCGAGATCGACAGCAGCCGGACCCCCGGTCGATCGCAGCGCTGCACACTCACCCGGTCGCCGAGCTCGCTGTCGAGGGCGAAGCCGAGCACGTCGAAACCGCAGGCGACGTTCGAGACCGACGCCGGGGCGAAGGCGCTGGCTCTGTCGCAGCCGCTCAAGAAGACGCTCCACCGGGTGCTACCTCGAGCACCTCGCCGGCGACCCGCAGCAGGTCGGAGAACACAGCGCCTGCGGTGACCTCGGTGCCGGCGCCGGGACCCTGGATGGTCAGGCCGCCGGGGCACCGCTCGGTGACGAACACGAAGAGGTTGTCGGTGCCTCGCAGGCCGGCGGCTGGATGGTCCGGATCGACCTCCTGCAGGGAGACGCGCGCCCGCCCGTCGGAGCGGTTCCAGGAAGCCAGGTAGGCGAGCGCGCGGCCGCGCTGCGCGGTCGCCTCGAGCCGCTGCCGCAGTGCGTCGTCATGGGCCGGCAGAGCGGCCCAGAACTCGTCGAGCGAGCCCTCGAGGTCGTCGCCGTGCACCAGCGGCTCGACCTCGACGTCCTGCGGGCGGCAGCGCTCACCGAGGTGGCGCGCCAGCACCAGGAGCTTGCGCGCCACGTCCTCGCCACTCAGGTCGGCGCGCGGGTCGGGCTCGGTGTAGCCGGCCGCGTGGGCCTCGTGCACCACCTCGGAGAGCGCCCGGCCCCGACGCAGCGCCGCGAGCACGAAGGCGAGGGTGCCGGAGAAGACCCCTTCGATGCGGACGATGCGGTCGCCCGAGAGCTCGAGCTCGTGCAGGGTCGACAGGATCGGCAGTCCCGCTCCCACCGTGGCCTCGTCGCGATAGACCGACCGGGTCTCCTCGCTGGGATCGAAGTACGGGCGCAGCGCCTCGGCCAGCTCCGCGTCGCCGGCGATGCCGAGCTTGTTGGCGGTGACCACCGAACAGCCTGCTCGCAGCAGATCCGGGTGGCGTCTGGCGAGCTCCGGCGACGCCGAGCAGTCGACCAGGACGCAGGCGGAGCCGTCCTCGCCGAGCTCCGCGCTGTGGGCCACGAGGTGATCGGCCAGGGCCGCACCGCCGCCTGGAGCGCCGCGCGCGTCGAGCTCCGAGGCGAGGGTGTGACGAGACAGGAGCAGGGGGTGATCGCCGTCGCCGGCGAGTAGCAGCCGTCGTGAATCGGCGACGCCGCAGAGGGCCAGCGGCGACGGGAGTCGCTCGAGCAGGTCGAGCACCGAGCTGCCGACGCCGCCGACCCCGGCGAGGTAGACGCGCAGCGGCGCCGGCGCCGGTTGGCTGCGGCGTCGCGGCAGGGTGGGCGCGAAGAAGGCGTCGTGGATGGCGCGCAGGGCGATCGTCTCGTCGGCTCGCGCCACCACGGTCGAGATGTTGCGCTCCGAGCTGCCCTGCGCGATTGCCCGCACGTTGACCCGCGCCTGGCGCAGCGAGGCGAAGAGCCGTGCCGCGATGCCGGGTCGCTCGGCCATCCCCTCACCGACGGCCGCGACGACGCAGACGTCCTCATCGACCGCCAGGTCGTAGAGCGCGCCGCCGAGGCGCTCGCGTTCGAACTCCCTGTGCACGCAGCGCAGCACCCGCTCGGTGAGTCCGGGCGCGGTGGCGAAGCTGATCGAGTGCTCGCTCGAGGCCTGGGTGATCAGGATGACGCTGACGTCGCACTGCGCGAGGGCCTGGAAGAGCCGGCCCGCGAAGCCGGGGATACCGACCATGCCGGGACCCTCGAGGCGGTAGACGCTGACCGGTCCGGTCGAGGTGACCCCTGCCAGCGGCTGGGTCGCCGAAGAGCCGCTGATGCCGTCGCGCACCTCGGTTCCGGGGTGCTCGGGATGCAGCGTGTTGCGGATCAGCAGCGGGATGCCCGCGGCGCGCGCCGGCTGCACGGTGGGCGGATAGACGACCTTGGCGCCGAAGTGCGCCAGCTCCATGAGCTCCTCGAAGCTCAGACGCCGACGCGAGACGGCGCTCGGCACCCGCCGCGGATCGGCGCTCATGACGCCGTCGACGTCGGTCCAGATCTCGATCGCCGCGGCGTCGAGCGCGCCTCCGAACAGGGCCGCGGTGTAGTCGGAGCCGCCGCGCCCCAGCGTCGTCGTAGCTCCGTCGCGGGTGGCGCCGAGGAAACCCGTGATCACCTGGATCGGCACTGAGGCCTCCTCGCCCAGGCGCTGGAAGTGCCGACGGATGCGCGAGCGGGTGAGATCGAGGAAGGCGAGCGCGCCACCGTGGCGATCGTCGGTGACCACCAGCTGCCTGGCGTCGAGGGCCTGAGCATTGACGCCGTCGCGGCACAGGCGTGCCGCCACCAGCTCGGCGGAGGCGAGCTCGCCCGTGGCCAGGATGCGGTCGCGGGTGCGCGGTGTGCATTCACCGACCAGGACGGCGCCACGGGCGACGTCGCGCAGCTGGCGCAGGATCTCCTGCAGCCGCGCAACGAGCGCTTCGCGAGCCTCGCCTTCGGCCACCTCCGCCGCCGCGGCGAGATGGCGCTCGGTGAGCTCGTCCAGCGTCGCCTCGGCGGCCTCGCCGGACTCGGGGTCCGCCGCTGCGGCGGCCAGCGCGACCAGCCGGTCGGTCACCCCCGCGAGAGCCGAGACGACGACCGCGACCGGTTCACGCCGGGTGGCTTGGCGCACGATCCCGGAGACCACCGCGATGCGCTCCGCGTCGCGCACCGAGGTGCCGCCGAATTTGAGGATGCGCATGGATCACCGGGTGCGAGTCGCCGTTTCGGGGTCGAGTTGCCGGGCCGATCTGGGGATCGCCGGACGCCCGCCGACCGGGGGATCGAGCCTCCCCGAAGAAGGCGCAGAGTACTACAGGTGGTGGCGCGGGTCAGGGCTCGCAGCGGAGCCGAGGATACGCAGAGCGCCTGGCAGCAACCGCACCCGCAGCGGCAGCCGCAGCTCGAGCGGATCACCGTCGAGCTGCATCGTCACCGGCCCGCTGCCGTGCAGGAACAGCTCCGGGGTGCGACGCACCGGAGTGCCTGGTCGCCGGCGTACCCCGCCGGCGACGCGCAGTGCCAATCCCAGCAGCGCCATGCGACTCGAGCGCTCGAGCAGCACGACGTCGAGCAGGCCGTCGTGGGGAGAGGCGTCCGGAGCGAGCAGAAAGCGGCCGCCGTACTGGGCGATGTTGCAGGCTGCGGCGAGCTCGGCCCGTTGAGAGGAAGACCGCTGTCCCCCATCCTCCAGCTCGATCTCGAATCCGCGCGGACGGTGACGGAGCAGCTCGCCGATGCCCTGCGCCACCACGCCGAGGCGCCCCCATCGCTTCTTGCGCCGCGGCGAGAGCCTGGCCAGCACGTCGGCATCGAAGCCGCGACTGGCCATCATCAGGAAGGGCCGGTCGCCGCACAGGCCGACGTCGATCGCGGCGCTGCCGGTCGGATCGGCGTCGAGGTAGCGCCTGGCGCAGGCGGTGGCGTCGCGGGGCAGGCCGAGCGCCGCCGGCAGGACGTTGGTGGTGCCGACCGGTAGCAGCGCCAGCTGACTGGCGCTGCCGAGCAGGCCCGCGGCGACCTCCCGAGCCGTGCCGTCGCCGCCCAGGGCGAAGACCACCTCGCGGCCGCTCGCGGCGGCCTCCCGGGCCAGGTCCTCGGCGTGGCCGGGGAACATCGACGTTTCGACCTCGATCTCGAAGCGCGAGCGGAGCAGGGTGAGCACCCGATCGAGGTCGAACCTCGCCGCGGCGCGACTCCAGCGCGGACCGGAGCCGGCGGCTGGATTGGCGATCAACAGTGCGTCGATCACGATCCGTCGAGGGGAAAAGGGGAAAAGGGAAGAGGGAAGAGGGAAGAGGGAAGAGGAGGGGCTGGGGGGCTAAGGGGTTTCGGGAAAGGAGGGAAGAAGGGTGAGAGGGAGAAGGAAGAGGGGAGAGACAGGGAAACGGCAGAGAGGGCCCTTGTGACGTCTTCTTGGGGGAGAGACGAGAAGGGGCGGAGGCAGAAACGGAGAAGGGGAAGGCAAGAAGAAGACGAGGGGCGGGAGGCGCGGCTCCCTTGGCCTCAGCCGACGCGCTAGAAGAGCGCCGGGTTGCCGGTGCGTGGAGGGGGCAGCAGCCCGAGGTGCGAGTAGGCGCGGGCGGTGGCGACGCGGCCTCGTCGGGTGCGCTGCAGGAAGCCCTCCTGGATCAGATAGGGCTCGTAGAGGTCTTCGATCGTGCCTTCGTCCTCACCCACGGCTGCCGCCAGGGCCTTGAGTCCCGCCGGACCGCCCGAGTAGTGCTCGATGAGGGTCGAGAGGATCTTGCGATCGACCTCGTCGAATCCGTGCTCGTCGACCTCCAGGCGGTCGAGGGCGTCGGCCGCGGCCGCCGCGTCGATTCCCTGCTTGCCGGAGACCTGGGCGTAGTCGCGCACGCGGCGCAACAGACGATTGGCGATCCGCGGGGTGCCGCGCGCCCGGCGCGCGATCTCACGCGCGCCGTCCTCGGTGGTCTCGAACTCGAGCAGCGTCGCCGAGCGCCGGACGATCGTCGTCAGGTCTTCCGGGGTGTAGAAGTCGAGCCTGTTGACGATACCGAAGCGGGCTCGCAGCGGTGCCGTGATCAGGCCGGCCCGGGTCGTCGCCCCGACCAGGGTGAACGGTGGCAACGGCACGGTCACGGTGCGCGCGGCCGGCCCCTGTCCGATCACCAGGTCGAGCTGGAAGTCCTCGAGCGCCGGATAGAGGATCTCCTCGACGGTGGGCCCGAGGCGATGGATCTCGTCGATGAACAGAACCTCGCCGGGCTCGAGGTTGGTGAGGATCGCCGCCAGATCGCCTGCCCGTTCGAGCACCGGACCCGAGGTGGCCCGGAAGGCCGCCCCCATCTCTCGCGCGATGATGTGGGCGAGGGTCGTCTTGCCGAGGCCCGGTGGCCCGAAGAGCAGCGTGTGGTCGAGCGACTCCTGGCGCTCGCGGGCGGCGCGGATGAACACCTCGAGATTCGCCACCGTCTTGCGCTGGCCGATGTACTCCCGCAGCGTGCGCGGCCGCAGTGCCGGCTCGAAGCCGACGTCGTCGGCATCGGCGTCGCTGGAGAGGATCGGATGCTCCGACATCGCCGCAGTCTATCGGTCGCGGCGGCGATGGCCGGCCGTGCCCGGCGCCCTGCAGTCAGACCTTGGCGAGCCGCCGCAGCGCCGCACGCAGCAGCTCCTGGAGGGTGAGCTCGGCGCTCCCTTCGCCGGCGTCGCGCCAGGCGGCATCGACCGCCGAGCGCGCTTCGTTGGCGCGGTAACCGAGCCCGAGCAGGGCGCTGACCGCATCGGCGACGGAGTCTCCGCCGCCGCTCTGCTGAGCCTGGCTCTGGACCGGCTGCGACCGTCCGCCGTTCGGCAACAGCCCGGCGAGCTCCCGGGTCACCTTGTCGCGCAGCTCGAGCACCATGCGCTCGGCCGTCTTCTTCCCCACCCCGGGGATGCGCACCAGCTGCGGCACGTCGCCGCGGGCGAGAGCGCCGGCGACCTCGTCGGGGGCCAGCCCCGAGAGCACCCCCTGGGCCAGCCGCGGGCCGATGCCGCTGACCGAGACCAGCAGCTCGAAGAGGCGCAGCTCGAGGTCGCTGGCGAAGCCGAACAGCTCGATGGCGTCGTCGCGTACCTGCGTGTGCACCAGTAGCGCAACCTCGCGGCCCGGCTCGAGCCCGCCGTCGCCCTGCTCGAGGGCGTAGAGGGTCGACAGCGGAGTGCGCACGGCGTAGCCGACGCCGCCCACGTCGACGACCACCTGATCGGTCTCGACGCGCTGCAGGGCACCACGCAGCGAACGGATCAAGTGTCGGGGCCGTCCCCGAGGTCGAAGTTCTGGATCAGCTGCTGGGAGTAGGTGACGTTGGCCTGGTTGCGGCGCTCGTCGATCACCGCCTGCAGCAGCGCCGCGGCGCGCTCCTGGGTGAGTCGCTCGATCACCTCTTCACGCTCGCTCTCGAACGAGGCCGGGTCGAAGTGCTGGCGATCGGTCACCTCGAAGAGGACCAGCCCGCGGTCGATCTCGATCGGGCCGCCGATCCCGCCCAGCTCGAGCTCCAGCGCCGCGCGGTTGATCGCCGGCACGATGCCCAGACCGGCGATCGAGCCGTTGCGATCGAAGTCGCCGCCGTCGGTGACCTCGAGCCCGAGCTGCGACGCGGCTTCGTCCAGTGTCGTCTCGCCGGCCCCGATCGCGGCGGCGAGCTCGACCAGACGCTGCTCGGCGGCGGCGGCACGCTTCTCCTCGAGCACTGCCTCGCGGACCTGCTCCGAGACCTCCTCGAGCGGCGGCACCGCCGCCTCGGTGACGTCGAGCAGAGCGAGCACCGCCCAACCGGAGGCGATGCGTACGGGCTCGGAGAACGCCCCCACCTCCATGGCGAAGGCGGTGCGCGCGAACGGGGTCGAGCGCCCGATCCCGGGCAGGTTGTCGTCGACTCCGAACGGCGGCACCTCCTCGAGCGAGGTCGCGGGCTGGTCGATCGAGGCGGCCAGCGTCTCGAGGTCGCCGCGGCTGGAGTAGGTCTGGCCGCTCAAGGCGTCGCTCACGCGCTGAGCGATCTCCTCGCTCTGCTCTCGCGCCCGGTCGTTGAGCAGGCGCACGCGGATGCGGTTCTCGACCTCATCGTAGGCCTGCACTCCGCCGGCGCGCAGGTCCTGCACCTCGATGAGGTGGAAACCGGTGCGTGGGCCGAGCTGGTTCTCGACCGGCCCGACCAGCTGGCCGGTTTCGGCGGCGAACACGGCGCCCTCGAACGCCTCGGTCATGCGGCCGCGCGGGAAGTAGCCGAGATCGCCGCCGCGCGCGGCGGTTGCCTCGTCCTCGCTGAACTCGCGAGCCAGGGCGGCGAAGTCCTCGCCCGCCTCGATGCGCCGCCGCAGCTCCTCGAGCGTCTCGCGCGCCTCCTCGGCGCTGCGCTCGGGAGTCACGAAGAGCAGGATGTGACGCGCCCGCGCCTGCTCCTCCTGGGTGAACTCGGCCTGGTTCTCGTCGTAGTAGCGGCGCAGCTCCTCGGCCGGGATCTCGAGCTCCGCCCGCAGGACGTTGGTGTTGACGTGGAAGTAGGCGACACTGCGCTTCTCCGGGGTGAGGAACTCGGACGAGTTGGCCTCGTAGAAGCTCGCCAGCTCGCCGTCGCCGACCTCCACCGCAGCCGGGTACTCGGCCGGATCGAGCAGAAGGAAACGGATGCTGGCGCGCTCGGCCTCGGCCCTCGCCGAGCGCTCGGCGTCGGCCGCCGATACGAAGACCGCCGAGCCGAAGAAGGACTGGAACTTGTCGATCAGCACTCCCTCGGTGAGGTCGGCCTCGAAACGGTCCTCGCGGATGCGGTTCAGGGCCAGCAGACGACGGTACTCGTCGTAGCCGATGAAGTTGCCGCTGGCGTCCTGCAGCTGCGGCACGTCGAAGATCGCCTGGCGCACCTCCGGTGGCGAGGCCTCGATACCGATCCTCTTCGCTTCACGCACCACCAGCTTCTGCTGCACCAGGCTCTCGATCGCCTGCATCGGCAGGCCGAGCTGCTCGGCGAGCTCCGGGGTGTACGCCTCGCCGTAGATCGAGCGGAAACGCGACTCGAGATTGCGGTACGTCGACTCGAACTCGGAGAAGGTGATCTCGTTGCCGGCCACGGTGGCGGCGACCTGGGCGCCGGCGGTCGGCTGCGTGTTGCCGACCTCCCAGAACATCAGGATGACGAAGGCCGCGATGACCAGCCAGAGCAGGGGCGACAGGCGACGGACGTTGTCGCGGAGCACGTTCAGCATGACGAGAAACTCCTGTGGGGCGCGCTGCGCCCGCCCGGCCCGCGGCCGCGGACCGAAGATCAAACCCGGAGTCTAACGCAGGGAGCCACCCGAAGTCCTCTCCAGCGCCACACGACCAGGGAGGGAGCCGGGCCGGTGCGCCGCGGTGGAGGACCGTCGTGCGGCGGCGTTCGATTGCCGACCGTCGACGCCCGCTGCCGTGGCGGAGAGGGCGCGGAACGTGCTAACTTTCTGCGGCTCAGCAGGGTACACGGCGCGGAGTTTGCAGAGGCTCGGGTCGAGCGCGCGTCGGCGTTTCCTCTCGGCTCCGTCGATCCGGTCGGCTGGTGGCGAGCGGATGGTGTCGTCGGGGGCTCTTGCGGTGGCGGGAGGCTCGTCGGGCGTCGCCGGGCAGAGCCGGCGCCGAGCGAGGTAGGCACGTGGAGAACACCAGGGAGCGTCGTCGGCTCCGCGATTGGTACAGCATCTCGGTCGACACCGTTCGACTGTGGCTCAGCGGCACGCTGGCGCTGTTCCTGCTGGGTGTCGGCTACCTCGGCTACCTCGATTGGCAGGAGCGCCGACTCGAGCGCAGCGCCTTCGCCTGGGTGGCGCGCTCGGAGACCCTGCTCGGCCAGGCTCAGACCCAGAGCGACGTGCGGGTCTATCGCGAGGAGCTGAGCTACGCCGAGGGCCGGCTGGAGCGCGCCCGCGCCTCTCTCGAGCTGCGAGACTTCGCCGACGCGGAGCGCCACGGCCGCGACGCGCATCAGGTGTTGTCGGGGATCCTCGAGGCGCAGCGGCTGGCGCGCAGCATCGCCTGGTTCCGCAGCGTTCAGGGAGACGTGCGGTTCCGGCGCGGCGAGCGCGGCGAGTTCCAGCGCGCCTTCGCGCGCATCGAGCTGCAGGACGGCGACTACGTGATGTCGAGCGCCAACTCGTCGGCCGAGATCCACTTCCGCGAGGAGGACGCGGTGTTCACCCTGCGGCCCGGCTCGCTGGTCAAGCTGACGCGGCAACTCGCGGGTCGCCAGAAGACCCTCGGCGAGATGGAGTACGGCTGGGTGGCGCTCAGCACCTCCGAGACCTCGACCGGCGTGCGCACCCGCTCCGCCGATCTGATCGTGGCCGAGAACTCGCGCGCCTCGGTCGCCCTCGAGCAGGGGCGCGGCTCGACCGAGATCCGGGTCGACAGCGGTGAGGCGACGGCGAGGTCGAGCGGCAGCGGCGAGTCGCGGCGGCTCGGCGGCCTCCAGAAGGTGGAGCTGCGCCAAGACGGCACGTTCGGCGCCACCGTCGACCTGCCGGAACGGGTGGACCTGACCGCGCCGGAGGACGGTCAGGGGGTCAACATCGACGCCCAGCGCGACGTCGTGCTCGAATGGGACCCGCAGCCGGGAGCGGTGCGCTACGCGCTGCAGGTTTCGGGCAGCCGTTTGTTCGCCGAGACCTACGTCGACGTCACCGACCGCCGCCGGCCGTCGACCCGCCTGGGTCTGCGCGAACCCGGCACCTTCGCCTGGCGGGTGGCGGCGATCGACGGCCGCGGCAACCAGGGTCCGTGGAGCGAGTCCCGCTGGCTGCGGGTGGACTCCTACCGCAACCTGGCGCTCGAGGTGGACCGCTCGCCTCCAGCCCTCGAGGTAGAGGTCTTCCTCAGCGGCAACCTGGCTCTGGTGCAGGGACGCACCGAACCGGGGGCGACTCTCGAGGTCAACGGCGAGGAGATCTCGGTGGCCGCCGACGGCACCTTCGTCAGCACGCGGTGGTTGTTCGGTGCCGGCCGCATCCCCTTGACTTTTCGTGCGGTAGACGCCGCCGGCAATGATACGGTGCGGCAACACTGGGTGTATCTCGACGAGGCCTGACGGCAGCGGTCGAGAGGTCGCCCGAACCGTTTCGTCACCTGTCTCCGGATCACGCCCCGGATCCGGCCTCGGGACACCTCTCCTGGGCTTCGCTCCCTCGTCCCTGGATGTGATCGCGCATGCGCAGCTCTCTGTTCCGCTGGTTCTCCAACGACCTGGCGATCGATCTCGGCACCGCGAACACCTTGGTCTTCACCCGCGCCGGTGGGATCGTGGTGCGCGAGCCTTCGATGGTGGTGATCAACAAGCTCACCAATCGCATCGAGGCGGTGGGTCGCGAGGCCAAGGACATGCTCGGTCGCACTCCGGGCAACGTGATCTCGGTGCGGCCGATGAAGGACGGTGTCATCGCCGACTTCGAGGTCACCGAGCAGATGCTCAAGTACTTCATCAAGCAGGCGCACGGCGGCCGCCGGTTCCCTGCCCGTCCGCGTATCGTCATCGGCGTGCCCTCCGAGATCACGCCGGTGGAGAAGCGCGCCGTGCGCGAGTCTGCGATGAGCGCCGGCGCGTCGGAGGTCTTCCTGGTCGAGCAGGCGATGATGGCCGCGATAGGCGCCGGTCTGCCGATCACCGAGCCGTCGGGCAACATGGTGGTGGACATCGGAGGCGGCACGACCGACGTCGCCGTGATCTCGCTCTCCGGCACGGTGTACTCGAAGTCGGTGCGGGTGGCCGGAAACGAGATGGACTCAGCGATCATCCAGTACCTCAAGCGCAAGTACAACCTGCTGATCGGTGAACGTTCCGCCGAGCAGATCAAGATCGAGATCGGCTCCGCCTATCCGCTCAAGGACGAGCTGAAGATGGAGATCAAGGGCCGCGATCTGGTCGAGGGCGTGCCGCGCGAGCTGGTGATCACCGACGCCGAGATCCGCGAGGCGCTCGCCGAGCCGGTGTCCACGATCGTTGAAGTCGTGAGGATCTGTCTCGAGCGCACTCCGCCGGAGCTCTCGGCCGACATCATGGACAAGGGCATCGTGCTCTCCGGAGGCGGCGCTTTGCTGCGCGGTCTCGATCAGCGGCTGCGCGAGGAGACCGGGCTGCCGGTCGTGCCTGCGGAGGATCCCCTCGCCTCCGTGGTGCTCGGCACGGGTCGGCTGCTACAGGACATCGACCTGCTGCGCAAGGTGCAGATCCTGTGAGACGCGTCGCGCGCTCCGCCTCCGTACCGTGGTCGACAGAGGTGTGACGAGAACCGGAACATGAGCGCCCGGCGGGATCTGCTCGTTCTGGTGTTCCTGATCCTCGGCCAGCTGATCCTCCTGAGCGCGCAGGTGCGGGACTGGGCCGCTTCGGACCCGGCGTCTGAGCAGTCGCTTCTGGCCGGCACGGCGCTGCGCATCTTCGGCCCGGCGCTTCGAGCTTCGCAGGGTGTCGACTCGTTCCTCGCTCGCGTCTCCCGAGATCTCCGCGATCGTCGCCGGGCGCTGGCGGAGGTGGAGCGCCTCGAGACCGAGGTCGAATCGCTGCGGCGGCGCAACGTCGAGCTCGAGGGCGCCCGGCTGCAGCTCGAGTCGCTGCTCCTGGCGCTGGGCCAGGCGCCCGACGAGATCCCTGGCGCAGTTCCGGCGGAGGTGATCTACGCCGAGCACCGGCCCTGGCGCAGCACCGTCGTGGTGCGAGTGCCGTCGGCGCGGGGTGACCAGCGACAGCCCGCAGCGGGAGCGCCTGTGATGCATCACCAGGGCCTGGTGGGTCGCATCGTGCAGACCGCGGCTCCGCTGGCCCGCGTGCAGCTGATCACCGACCGGGCCTCGAGCGTCGGAGTGATGATCGAGCGCACCCGGAGGCAGGCCGTGCTGCAGGGCGCGACCGGCAGCGAGATGGAGCTCGAGTACGTGCCGCTGCAGGAGGATGTGCGGCCCGGCGACCGTCTGGTCACCGCTGGCATCGACGGCGTCTACCCGCGCGGCCTGCCGGTCGGCGTCGTGGTGCGGGTGGAGCCGGGAGACGAGATCTTCCATGAGATCCGGGTCACGCCGACCGTCGATCTGAGCCGCCTCGAGAGGGTCTTCCTGCTGCCGCCCCAACCTCCCCTCGAGGACCTGCTGCAGGACGAGCCGGGAGGGCCCCCGTCGCCGTGAAGCTGCTGCGCAATCTGATCGGCCTCCTGGCGATGATCGCCCTGCACGTGGCGCTGCAGCAGTTCGTGCCGGCGGTCGGGAGGCTGCTCGATCCGTTCCTGGTCTGGATCGTGCTGCAGGGCTTGGCCGCCAATCCGCTGCGGGGGATGCTCGCCGGGCTGGTCGGAGGCTGGTGCGAGGACGCTCTCACGGGTGAGAGCCTGTTCGGTCTGCACGGTGTGGCGGGTACCATGGTGGGCTACCTGGTGGCTCAGGCCACACGTCAGCTCTCGACCGCCAGTCTGCCGGTGCTCGGCCTGCTCTTCGCGCTCGCCGCGGCGCTGCACGAGGCATTGTTGATGGCTCTGCAGATGCTGCTCAACGCCAGCCCGGCGACTCTCGACCCCGCCTGGGTGGGCGTCCGGGCGCTGCTCAACGGTGTCTTCGGTATCGCGTTGATCCAGGGCGGCGGTCGTATGGGGCGCTGGGGGCAGGAGCTACGCCAGTCGCGCCGACGCAAGATCCGCCTCGACGCCTGAGCAGTCGCAGAGGCCGCCTCGACGCTCACACTCACCTTCCCGCACAGCTCGACCTCAACCACGATGACAGCGACGACAGACCACTCCGCGTGCTCGCCCCGCCGCCTTCCCGCGATGCCCCGTGGAGCGGTGGCGTGACCCTCGGGAGTCTGGCACCTCCGAAGCGCAGCGGCGAGTTCCGCGAGGTCCTCGTGGCACGCCTGAAGGCGGCCGGCGCGCTCTGTGCGACCGCTTACGCGATCGTCGTCGTCGGCTACTGGTACCACCAGGTGGTGCGCGCGGAGCACTACCGTCAGCTGGCCGAGAACAACCGACTGCGCGAGCGGGAGATCCAGGCGCCTCGCGGTCTGGTCGAGGACCGTCGCGGCCGGCTGCTGGTCGAGAACGTGCCCAGCTACAGCCTGCTGATCGATCGCAACCAGCTGCGAGATCGCGGCGCATCGCTGGCCTTCGCGGCCAGCGTGCTGGGTCGACCCCGCGCCGATCTCGAGGTCAGGCTGGCGAGCGCCGGCGGCAGCCGCTTCGAGCCCGCGGTGCTGATGGAGGATCTCGACCTCGAGCAGGTGGCCAGGTTCGAGGCGGCTGCCTGGGAGCACCCGGAGTTCTCGGTCGAGGTGACCCAGAGGCGGCTCTACCGGCACGGTGCGCAGACCGCGCACGTGCTCGGCTACCTGGGACAGGTGACCCAGGCGGATCTCGAGCGAGCGGCGGGAGCGCTGCGCTCCGGCGATCTGGTGGGGCGCAACGGTCTCGAGGAGCAGTACGACCAGCGACTGCGGGGGCGCGACGGAAGCCAGGTCGTTGTGGTCGACAGCCGCGGGCGTCGCATCGAGCAGGTGCGCCGGGTCGGTGCGCTGCCAGGACAGCGCCTGCGCCTGAGTCTAGATCTCGAGCTGCAGCAGGTCGCCGCCGAGGAGCTCGCCGACCGCGCCGGCGTCGTCGTCGCTCTCGACCCGCGCAGTGGTGCGGTGCGCGCCCTGCTCTCCTCTCCGTCCTTCGATCCCAACCGCTTCGCCCGTGGCCTCGACTCGCGGGAGTGGCAGGAGCTGGTCGAGGCGCCGCACGACCCGTTGCAGAACAGGGCGATCTACAACGCCTACTCGCCCGGATCGGTGTTCAAGATCGTGGTCGCGATGGCGGCGCTCGAGCGCGGCGTGGCGACTCCCGACACCAGCGTCTGGTGCGCTGGCCAGAAGCGGTACTGGGAGCGCCCCCGACGGTGTTGGAAGCGGGTCGGGCACGGTCGGGTCGATCTGCACGAGGCGCTGCAGTTCTCGTGCGACATCTACTTCTACGAGATCGGTCAGGCGCTCGGCGTCGACGCGATCGCCGAGTGGGCGCGTCGCTTCGGTCTCGGCCAGACATCCGGCATCGACCTCTCGGGAGAGCGGGCCGGCCTGGTGCCGAGCAGCGAGTGGAGCCAGAGGGCCCGGCGCTCACCCTGGTACCCCGGAGAGACGATCTCGGTCTCGATCGGACAGGGACCGCTGCTGGTGACGCCGCTGCAGGTCGCCGTGATGATGGCCGCGGTGGCCAACGGCGGCTACCTGGTGACGCCGCACCTGATCGAGCACACCGAGCCCGAGCTGCGCCCCATCGAGCTCGACCGAGGGCACCTGCGGGTGGTCCACGAGGCCTTGAAGGCGGTGGTCAACGACCGCGGCTCGGGCCAGAACGCGGCGCTGCCGACGATCGAGCTCGCCGGTAAGACAGGCACCGCGCAGGTGATCGAGCAGCGCACCTGGACCGATTCCGACACCCTGCCCTTCGAGCACCGCGACCACGCGTGGTTCGCCTCGTACGGCCCGGCCGACGAGCCGGAGCTGGTGGTCGTGGTGTTCGTGGAGCACGGCGGGCTCGGCTCGCGCAGTGCCGCGCCCCTGGCCAGGAAGATCTATGAGCGTGCTTTCCGCGTCGCCCGTCGCCAGGGCGTCTGACAGCTGGAGCGTCGGCCGCCGCCTCAGCGGCGCCATCCGCTCGCTGATCCTGACCTCGATCGTGCTCGCGGTCAGTGGCGCCGCTGCGATCCACAGCGCCTCGGCAGAGATCGGTGTCGCCTACCTGCCGCGGCAGGCTGTCTGGGTGCTGCTCGGGATCGTGGTGATGGCGGTGTCGGCGCTGCTCGACTACCACTTCGTCCTGCGCCTGGCGGTGTGGCTGTACGCAGTCGGTGTCGTCGCGGTGACCCTGATCCTGATCTTCGGGCACGAGGCAGGCGGCGCGCGCAGCTGGGTCGGCGTAGCCGGGCTCGGGGGGCAGCCCTCGGACTTCGCCAAGCTGGCCACCGTCCTGCTGCTCACCCACTTCCTCGGTGGGGTGCGTCTCGAGATGCTCGAGCTGCGTCATGTCGCGGTGTCGGCGCTGATCGTCGGCGTGCCGGTGGGGCTGATCGCACTGCAGCCGGATCTCGGGGGTGCCGCGATGTTCGGCCCGATCCTGATCGGCATCGTGTTCGTCGCCGGCGTGCGGGCGCGGCTCGTGGTCGGTGGCGCCGCGATCGTGCTGCTGCTCGGAGGCGCTCTCTTCTTCTTCGGCATGAAGGACTACCAGCGCGAGCGCATCCTCAGCTTCGTGTCGCCGCAGCACGATCCACTCGGAGCCGGGTACCAGATCCGGCAGAGCAAGATCGCTGTCGGCTCGGGAGCGGTGCTCGGCAAGGGGTACATGCAGGGCACCCAGAGCCAGCTACGCTTCCTGCCGGCACGCCACACCGACTTCGTGTTCGCGGTCGTCGCCGAGGAGTCGGGGTTCCTCGGCGTCGCCTTTATCCTCGGCCTGTACGGCGTCTGGATGGCGAGCGGGCTACGCATCGCGCTGCGCGCTCGAGACCGCCAGGGCCTGCTGCTGGCGGCCGGCCTGCTGTCGGCGATCGCGGCGCACGTTCTCTACAATACCGGGATGGTCATCGGGCTGGTTCCGGTGACCGGCATCCCGCTGCCCTTCCTCAGCTACGGAGGCTCGTTCACCCTCTTCTGCTTCGCCGCCACGGGTCTGCTCATTGGAATCGACCGGCGGCGGTACGTGAACCGAGCCCGAGCACGCTGAGCGCCGGCGGCGGTAGCCTCCATCCCGGCCAGGCGCCGACCGGGTGGGGCGCCCGGACAAGGCCGGCGCGGCGCCGGGCGAGCGCATCGTGACGCAACGCAGCCGACCGTCAGGAGGCGGGTCGCCAGCCCGATCGAGATGATCAAGAAGATGCTGATCGAAGGTGATCCGCACCAGGTGCGAATCGCCGTGCTCGAGGCCGATCGGCTCACCGAGATCTACATCGAGCCGCGCGGCGAGGGCGGCGTGGTCGGCAACCTGTACAAGGGGCGGGTCACCCGGGTCCTGCCGGGAATGCAAGCCGCCTTCGTCGACATCGGGCTCGAGCGCGACGCCTTCCTCTACGTCGCCGACGTGGTGCAGGTGGAGCTCGAAGAGGGCGAGTCCGAGGAGCTGCGCGGTCAGGGCCTGGCCGTGGAGCGCGGTGAAGAACCAGCCACACGCCCGATCGAGGAGCTTCTCCGGGTCGGCCAGGAGGTGGTGGTCCAGGTCACCAAGGACGCGATCGCCAACAAGGGCGCCCGGGTGTCCACCAACGTGACGCTTCCGAGTCGCTACCTCGTCCTGCTGCCGACGGTCGACCACATCGGCATCTCGCGTCGCGTCGAGTCGGAGGACGAGCGGGCGCGGTTGCGCACCATCCTGCAGGAGATCGGCACCGCGGGCGGAGGGCTGATCGTGCGCACCGCGGGCGAGGGCCGCAGCGACCTGGAGTTCGAGCGCGACGCGCGCTACCTCACGCAGCTGTGGGCCCGCATCCAGGAGAGCTCCCGAAAGGCTGGTGCTCCGGTGCTCCTGCACCGCGATCTGGACCTGGCGCTGCGGGTCGTGCGCGACGTCTTCTCCGACGAGTTCTCGGCTCTCTGGGTCGACGACGAGGAGATCTACCAGCGTGTCGTCGAGTTCCTCGACGAGGTGCAGCCGGCCCTGGCAGGCCGGGTTCGCCTCGACAGGCGCGAGGCTGGCCTCTTCGACAGCTTCAACATCGAGCAGGAGATCGAAGCGGCTCTGTCGAGCAAGGTGTGGCTCAAGTCTGGCGGCTACCTGGTGATCAACCAGACCGAGGCGCTCGTCGCCATCGACGTCAACACGGGGCGCTACGTCGGTCAGCACAGCCTCGAGGACACGGTGCTGCGCACGAATCTCGAGGCGGCCGGAGAGATCGTGCGCCAGATCCGGTTGCGCGATCTCAGCGGCATCCTGATCATCGATCTGATCGACATGACGGTGCAGGAGCATCGCGAGCAGGTGTTCGCCGCCCTGGAGGGCGAGCTCGCCAAGGACCGCGCCCGCAGCAAGCTGCTGAAGATCTCCGAGTTCGGGCTGGTCGAGGTGACGCGCAAGCGCAGCCGGGCCAATCTCGAGCGTTCCCTGACCCGACGGTGTCCCTACTGCCACGGATCGGGGAGGATCAAGAAGACACGCACGATCTGTCTCAACATCCGCCGCGAGGCGCTGAAGATGCTGCGCCGCACGCCGCCGCCGCAGGAGATCCTGCTGCGTGTCCACCCCGAGGTCGCCGGCGCTCTGCAGACGTCGGAGCGGGCGATCCTCGACGAGTTGCACGCCGCGTCGGGCGCCCCGGTGCTGCTGCAGAGCGACGCCGACCTGCATCACGAACGGTTCGATCTCACCGAGGCCTGAAGCGTGACCCGTTCGATACCGCACGGCTGCGAGGGAGGGCCTCGCGGCGCCGTCTCGCCCCCGGCCACGGGGCGGTTGTGAGCACGCCGAATCGTCAGATCGCCGAGGCCGCGACGGCGCCGATCCGCTGCGGCGACTTCGTCGGCGAGGTGGTGCGGGACCACGCGACCCCCGAGGTCGCCGAGCGACTGCTGCGCCTTGTCGACCCGTCCGCCGCCCTCGAGACGCTGCACTGGGGGCGCAACTACCTCTACAGCGCGCGGCTCGGAGAGGGCGCGACGGCGGCGACCGTGGTGGTCAAGCAGTTCCGCAACGACACCTTCAAGGCGCGCCTGCGGCGACGTCAGCGCGGCAGCAAGGCGCAGCTGAGCTTCCGCCACGCCCTGCGTCTCGGTGAGATCGGAGTCGGAACGCCGGAACCGATCGCGTACCTCGATTCGAGTGACCTCGCGGGGCCGTGTTTCTACGTCTGCCGGCTCGCCACCGACCGCCTGGAGGCGCGCTACCTGGTGCGCGCCCTCGAGGCCGGAACGGCGGACGTCGACTATCCGCAGATCGATGCCGAGGCCGTCTTCCGTGAGATCGGCCGAGTCGCCGCGCGGCTGCACGACGGCCGCTTCTGGCACCGTGACCTGACCGCCGGCAACGTGCTGATCGATCCGCGCGCCTTCCGGCCGGGTGGAACCGAGACCTCCGAGCCGTCTCCGCCGCTGCTGCTGCTCGACCTGAACCGGGCCCGGGTCGGCCGACAGCTGAGCCGTCTGCAGCGGGTCCGCGACCTCTCGCGCATGCCGGCGCCACGGCGCGACCAGCGCCAGGCGCTGCTCGACGGCTACGAGCGCACCACCGGTGAGAGGCTCGGCCCGTGGCGGGGCGTCTACGAAGTGTTGCGGAGGGGGTTTCTGCTCAAGAACCGCTCGAAGCGAGGCGTACGAGGCCTGGGTCGCCGGATCGGCGACCTACTGCTGCCGCGCCGCCGGCCGCATGCCCACATCCCGCCGGCCGCGGCTCGGGCATCGTCGCGCGACAAGATCGTCTGGGACGCCCTGTCGGATCAACCGCACCAGCACGCCACCAGGAGCGAGAAGCTGATCGTGCGGTTGCGCGATCTGCCGGAGCACGCCCTCGCGCTCGGCGGCGTGGCCCTGCACCTGGCCGCGGTACGGCGCCGGATGAAGGAGCTCGAGGAATCCCTCTACGCCGAGCCGAGCGAGTTCCGTGGCGTCGGAGTCGGACTGCGGCCGGGCGGCGACCCGAAGCGACTGCGCGACGCGGTGCGCGCTCTCGGTGTCGGCGAGGTGCTGCTGCGTCTGCACCCCTGGCAGAGCGAGAACGGGGCGGAGCTCGAGCTCGCCGAACTGCTCGCGGCGGACGGCGTGACGCTGACGTTCGCGTTGCCGCAGAACCGCGATCTCGTGCGCGATCCCGACCTGTGGACACGCAGGGTGCGCGAGCTGGCGAGGCGCTTCGCGCCGCTGGGCAGGGCGTTCCAGGTCGGCCAGGCGCCGAATCGCAGCAAGTGGGGCATCTGGCGACCCTCGGAGTACGTCGAGCTGTACCGCCGGGCGGCGACCGAGCTGCGCGCGGCGCGACCCGACGTCCTGCTGCTCGGTCCGGCGGTGATCGATTTCGAGCTCTACGCCACCGCGGCGCTGGCCAACCTTCGGCGAGAGGGCCTCGAGTTCGACGCCCTGGCGAGCCTCCTCTACGTGGACCGTCGCGGTGCGCCGGAGAACCGCCAGCTCGGACTCGATCTCGAGGGCAAGCTGCGCATGCTGCGGGCCATCGCCGAGACCTCGCGCAACTGCCCCAGTGGACGCAGCTGGATCACCGAGTTCAACTGGCCCCTCTGGCAGGGACCGCACTCGCCGGCGGGACGCGACGTGGCGGTCGACGAGGCGACCCAGGCCGGGTACCTGGTGCGCTACTTCGTGCAGGCGCTCTCGACCGGCCTGGTGGAGAAGGTGTTCTGGTGGCAGCTGGTGTCGAAGGGCTACGGCCTGATCGATCCGGTCGGTGACGAGCTGGCACGCCGCCCCTCGTTCCGGGCCCTGCAGCAGATGCAGGCCGAGCTCTCGGGAGCCCGCAGTCTCGGTCCGGTCGGTACGGTGAACGAGCGTCAGCGGTTGTTCCGTTTCGTCTGGCCGGACGGCCGCCAGACGCTGGTCGGCTGGACGCTCGACGGTCGCGACAGCCACGTCGCGGTGCCGGGCCACGTGCTCGGCGCGGTCGATCGTGATGGAGCCGAGCTGCCCTCGCAGGCGCACCTCCAGCTTGGCCCGCAACCGCGCTACCTGCGACTGGCCCCCGAGGCGAGGCCGCTGGCGATCGAGCGGGACGATCCAACTCAGACACGGACCGGTCCCGCGGCGGCGGGGATCGGCCCGGCATGAGGGGAGCGGTCGGCGCGGTGGTGCGCAGCAGTCGCGCCGTGGAGCGCAGCAGTCGCGCGGTGGCTGTGGTCAGTCGAGGTCGAACGGCCTGACCGGACGACTGTCGGCGTCGTCATCACTCTCGGCCGCTTCGAGCGCCTTGCGGAAGCGCTCGTCGAGCAGCCGGTCCCGATCTGCCACCGCGGCGCGCTCCTGGTCGAAGCGCCGCTCGGCCCGCTCGCGGCTGTTCTCGACGTCGCGGAGGAGGGCGTCGAAGTCCTTCTTGGCTGCCTGCCGGCGACGCGAGGAGAGGATCGCCCCGGTGCGTCGGTCGAGCTCGAGCTCACTCTCGCAGCAGGGGCAGCGCACCGCCAGCGGCGTGTCTTCGCTCTGCGCCCCGGCCTCTTGGTGTCGGCGATCGTCGCCCATGAGCCAACTGTAGCGCGGCGCGTCCCCGGCGGCCGGCACTGCGGAGAGCCGGGCGGGATTCCCATGGGTGAAGCTCCTAGGGGGTTTGCTGAAAAGGTACCGTGGGCCTCGTTTCGAGCGCCGCCCCGCCCAGATCCTGTGGCGTGCGAGCGATGGCAATGCGGTGGCATAGTGAGCGCACCCAGAGGCTGAGGCGAAGCCGAAGGCGACGGAGAGAGACCAGCGACAGCCTGCAGGCGGTGTTCTCTCACAGCAGGAGATGGCGGTGCGCCGCCGCTCTTGAACGCCCGCAAGGGCGCAAGCGCCGGAACGCGGGCCCCTCGGGGCTCGCGTTCGGCACAACCCCTAGGGCACGGGGGTTTGCGCCGCCTGGCCGCCCTGCTGTCTCGGGCCTCCTCCACGATGGCACCGCATCGAGTTCGTCGGCCGCGCCGGGGACCAGACGACGCAGATCCCCGCGCGAGGCTCCACAGGACTTCTTCAGCAACCCCCTAGAATGCCCGCTCGGGAACCGCGCCTGCGCCGCGACGTCGCCGGGGGATCCGCAACCGAGGGTGGCACGCCTTCCGGGAACCAGCGTCGGCTCGCCGGCCGTGCAAGCGTCCACCCACGCGCCGCTCACGAGTCGCGCCGAAGCCTGCTGCGTCAGTGCCGGTGGCCCGGCCGCTCGGTGACCGATGCGGAATCGAGCACAATTGGAGCCCGCCGTGCAGTCCGCACCTCCGACCAGCCAACCTCTGCCCGCCCGCCGCGGCGTTCTCAGCCTGACCGTCGGCGCCTGGCGTCGGCGCGAGCTGCTGCGCGTGCTCACGGTGCGCGAGCTCAAGGCGCGCTATCGCGGCAGCGCGCTGGGCTTCGTCTGGTCGCTGGTCAACCCGCTGATGCTGCTCGCCGTGTACACCCTGGTCTTCGGCACCATCCTGGCGCCCCGACTCGGCGACGGCTCGAGCAAGGACCCGTATGCCCTCTTCCTGATCACCGGGCTGTTCCCGTGGATCTGGACCAGCACCTCACTGCTCGAAGGAGCCGTGTCGCTGAGCGCCAACGCGGGCCTGATCCGCAAGGCTGTCTTCCCCTGCGAGATCCTGCCGCTGGTCTCGGTCGGCGCCAACCTGGTGCACTTCCTGTTGGCGCTCCCCGTCCTCTTCGGCGCCCTGATCCTCGGTCGACTGCTCGGATACGACGTGCTCGGCGCCTTCTCGCCCGCGGTGCTCGGGGTGGTGGCCCTCCAGCTGGTGGCGCTGGCCGGCGCGGCCCTCGGGCTCGCCGCGGCGTGCGTACACTTCAAGGACATCCGCGATCTGCTGGCCAACCTGCTCCAGCTGCTCTTCTTCCTCGCCCCGGTGCTCTATGCCATCGACGACATCCCGGTGCGCGCGGTGCAGCTGCTGATCCGCTGCAACCCGTTCACCCCGTTCGCGCTGGCCTACCAGGAGACCCTCTTCCGCGGTGATCTCCCGGGAGTCGGGCTCTGGCTCCAGATGGTCACCGTGGCGGCGGTCTGCTTCGTGCTGGGAGGCGCGCTCTTCCGTCGGCTCGAGGACACCCTGGTGGAGGCGGTGTGAACGGCGCATCGACGCGGATTGCCGGGGTCGACGTCGTCGGTGCGCAGGATCGTGACGCGACGGCGCCGGCGATCCGCGTGCGCGGGGTCAGCAAGAACTATCGCCGCATGGGCGCGGGCTTCCGTCTGCGCACCCTGAAGAGCGCCCTGCTGCAGGGCTCGCTCACCGCCGGGCTGAGCGCGGAGGAGTCGATCCGGGCGCTGCGCGACGTCGACTTCGAGGTCGGCCGCGGCGAGGCGTTCGGGGTCATCGGAGGCAACGGCTCCGGCAAGTCGACGCTGCTCAAGCTGGTGGCCGGCCTGGTGCGTCCCTCCTCCGGAGTCGTCGAGGTCGAGGGGCGCGTGGCGGCGCTGATCGAGCTCGGCGCCGGCTTCCATCCCGAGATCTCGGGCCGCGAGAACGTCTTCATCAACGGCTCGGTGCTCGGCCTCGAGCGGCGCGAGATCGAGCGTCGCTTCGACGACATCGTCGAATTCTCGGGCCTCGAGGACTTCATCGACGAGCCGGTCAAGAACTACTCGTCGGGAATGTACGTGCGGCTGGGCTTCGCGGTGGCGATCCACACCGACCCCGACGTGCTTCTGGTCGACGAGGTGCTGGCGGTGGGCGACGAGGCCTTCGCGCACCGCTGTCTGCGCCGGATCGAGGAACACCTGGCGAGAGGTCGCTCGATCCTCTTCGTCTCGCACAGCCTCGATCTGGTCGAGGACCTCTGTGATCGCGTGCTCTGGCTCGAGCACGGCGAAGTGCGTGCCCTCGGCTCGCCACGCAAGGTGATCGACGCCTACCGCGAGCTGGTGGCTCGCCAGGAGGGCGAGGAACACCGGCGCGAGCTCGACCGGCGCAGCGCCGACGGCGGAGGAGGCGATCGGACCGAGGCGTCGGTCGAGCGCGAAGCCGAGGCGACGTCGAGCCCGGACGACCGGCGTTGGGGCTCCCGGCAGGCGGAGATCGTTGCGGCCCGGCTCCTGGTGGGCGGCCGGGAGGACTACGTGATGCGCAGCGGTTCCCCCGCCTCGATCGAGATCGAGGTCGACGCGGCGACACCGCTCGACGATTTCGTCTTCGGCATCGCGATCAGCACCCCGCGTGGCGTCGAGTGCTGGGGCACCAACACCGATCTCGCCGGGTTCAAGTCACGCTCACTGCGCGGCGCGGCGAGGATCGAAGTACACTGCCCATCACTGTGCCTGGCGCCGGGCGAGTACGACGTCGACGTCGCGGTCCATGCCCGCAACGGAGCACCGTACGACTACCGACGCAAGCTCTTCCGGTTCACCGTGCACTCGCAGGCGCGGGGCGTCGGCGTCTACGCGCCGCCTCACGCCTGGAGCTTCTCCGGCGACGTCGACCTGGCGTCTCCGGAGCCCGAGCCGAGGGGCGAAGAGCCGACCGAGGACGAGCCGCAGGGCTCGCCGATCCGGTCCACGGGGGAGGAGCGCGATGGCTGACGACCAGACACCACGGCCGCAGGCCGAGGTGAACATCAAGATCGGCGATGACGAGCTCAAGGGGGCCTACTCCAATCTCCTGCGGATCGCCCACACCAGCGAGGAGTTCATCCTCGACTTCATCAACCTGGTGCCGCCCCAGGGGGTGGTGTCCGCGAGGATCATCACCAGCCCGGGTCACCTGAAGCGCATCATCCGGGCGCTGCAGGCCAACCTCGAGCGCTACGAGAAGACCCACGGCGAGATCCGTGAGGCGCCCGAGCCCGAGCGGACGGTGCACTGAGGACGGCGCCTGCCGCGAAACGGCCGTCGGGGCCCGACACCGCAACGAGACGGGATCTGGGGAGCGACCGGTCGACGCCGGCCGGTGCCCGGCTGGGCCCGCCGGGCTGCGGCTGGCACGCCGCCAGTCGGCAGCAACCCCTGTGAGCGGAGAGGACGAGAAGAGATGAGCCTAGAGATCGACACCGGGCGAGCGACCGAGGACGCCGCGGCCCCGCGGTGGACGCTGGGACGTTGGGACCTCAGCGAGCTCCTGCCCGACGACGACGCGGCGACGGAGAAGGAAGCGTTCGCGGCCCTCGAGCGGACGATGCGGAGGTTCGAGGTCCACCGTGCCGAGCTGGCGGCCCAAGGCGCCGACGGGATCGATGGGCCGAGACTGCGCGAGATCGTCACGCTCTACGAGACCCTGGTCGAAGAGGCCAGCCGCCTCTCGGCGTACGGCAGCCTGCGCTTCGCCGAAGACACTCAGAGCGAGAGAGCGCTGGCCTACCAGAACCGCGCCCGTGCCGTGCTCACCGACCTGCAGAACCGCACCCTCTTCTTCACCCTGTGGTGGCAGGGGCTGGACGAGCGGCGCGCCGTCGAGCTGCTCGCCGCGCTGGCGGCCACGGGCGCGGGCGACGGCGACCACGACGTCGCCACCCGCGACCTCGTCTTCTTCCTCGAGGATCTGCGCCGCACCGCCCGCTACCGCCTCGACGAGGAGGTCGAGCGAGTGATCAACCTCAAGGACGCCGACGGCATCCAGGGGTCGTTGACCGTCTACTCGATGCTCACCAACGCGTTCCAGTACGAGCCCGAGATCGAGGGGGTCGAGGGCCCGCTGACCCGCGACGAGCTCCTCGCCCACGCCTACTCGCCGGATGCCGAGGTGCGGCGCGCCGCCTACGTCGAGCTGCACCGCGTCTTCGGGCGCCAGGCCAAGGTGCTGGCGCAGATCTACGTGCACCGGGTACGCGACTGGCGCTCCGAGCAGATCGGACTGCGTGGATACGCATCTCCGATCGCAGTGCGCAACGTGGCCAACGACGTGCCCGACGAGGCGGTGGAAGCCTTGCTGCTCGCCGCGCGCGAGAGCGCGCCGGTGTTCCAGCGCTACTTCCGCGGCAAGGCCGAACGGCTCGGACTCGAGCGTCTGCGGCGCTACGACCTCTACGCACCCCTGGCGCCCACCTCGGCGGGTGCCGAGTACGCTGAATCGGTCGACCTGGTGCTCGAGACCTTCGGCCGCTTCAGCCCGCGCCTGGGAGACGCGGCGCGGCGGGTCTTCGCCGAGGGTCACGTCGACAGTCAGCCGCGCCCCGGCAAGAAGGGCGGCGCCTTCTGCGCCACCGTCTCGCCGCGGTTGACTCCTTGGGTGCTGACCAACTTCTCGGGCCGGCTACGCGACGTCGCCACGCTGGCGCACGAGCTGGGTCACGCCGTGCACTCGCTGCTCGCCTCCGAGCACTCGACGCTCACCCAGCACCCCTGCCTGCCGCTCGCCGAGACCGCCTCGGTGTTCGGTGAGATCCTGATCACCGATCGCCTGCTCGCCGAACGTCCGGAGCCTGCGGCGCAACGCGAGCTGCTCGGCACCCTGATCGACGATCTCTATGCCACCGTGCTACGTCAGGCCTACTTCGTGCTCTTCGAGAAGCAGGCCCACCAGGCGATCCACGAGGGGGCCTCGGGTGAGGAGCTGCATGCGCTCTACGCCGCCAACCTCGCCGAACAGTTCGGCGACTCGATCGACGTCGGCGAGGAGTTCCACCGCGAGTGGGTCGCCATCCCCCACATCTACGCCACGCCCTTCTACTGCTACGCCTACTCCTTCGGCCAGCTCCTGGTGCTGGCGCTCTACCAGCGCTACCTGGAGACCGGAGAGGCGTTCAAGCCGGGCTACCTGCGACTGCTCGCACACGGCGGGTCGCGGCGCCCGGCCGAGATCCTCGCCGAGGTCGGCGTCGACGCCACCGACGTCGAGTTCTGGCGCGGCGGCGTGCGGCTGATCGAGGAGCGGGTGCGTCGCCTCGAGGCGCTCTAGGGGGTTGCCGAAGAAGTCCTGTGGAGCCTCGCGCCGGGGCTCTGGGCTAGCGCACGGCGAGGAGCTCGATCTCGAACTCGAGATCGGTATCCGGCGGGATCCGCCCTGGCACCCCGCGCCTGCCATAGGCGAGCTTGGCGGGGATGCGCAGTCGTCGTACACCGCCGACCCGCATGCCGGGGACCCCGAGATCCCAGCCCCGGATCACCTGCCCTTCTCCGAGGCGGAAGACGAGCGTGCGGTTCTGACTGCGCGAGCTGTCGAACTCCGTGCCGTCGGGAAGCCACCCGGTGTAGTGCATGGTGACGTCGTCTCCTCGGCGTGCCTCGTCACCCTCGCCGACGCGCACGTCGAGGTATTGCAGACCTCGCTTGAGCTCCTGCCAGACGGCATCCTCGGCCGCCTTCCCGGAGGCTGCTCCGTCGCCGCCCTCCTGGGCGGCCGCCGTGCTGATCGCCGTGCCGAGGACGACTGCGAGCAGGCCGCCGACGAGCGCCGACCTCCGTGGCGCACGGCATGCCCCGCCCATCGAGCGCCCAGCCACCGAACGGCGTCCCTGCCTCTTCACGAGCCCACCTTCTGCGTCTTCAGGTACATCGAATCGATCACCTCGGCGTAGCGGTCGCGCACCTGGCGCCGACGCACCTTCAGGGTCGGGGTGATCTCGCCCTTCTCGATCGTCAGCTCGTGCGCCAGCAGGCGCCACTTGCGGATCCTCTCGTGGTCGGAGAGCCGCTCGTTGACCGTGCTGACCGCCTGGCCGACGATCTCGAGCAGCGTCGGGTGCTCGATCGCGCGCTCGCGGTCGAGCTCGTGTATCTCCGCCGGCAGCTCCTCGAACTGCGGCACGATCAGGGCGGTGAGGAAGGGGTAGCGATCGCCGAAGACGACCGCCTGGGAGATCACCCACTGCGCCACCAGGTGCTGCTCGATCGGCGCCGGTGCGACGTTCTTGCCGCCGCTGGTGATCAGCAGGTCCTTCTTGCGGTCGGTGATGAAGAGGAAACCGTCGTCGTCGAGGCGGCCGATGTCGCCGGTGTGAAGCCAGCCATCGGGGTCGATGGTCTCACGCGTGGCCTCCTCGTTCTCCCAGTAACCCGCCATCACTCCGGCGCCGCGGGCCAGGATCTCACCGTCCTCGGCGATGCGTAGCTCGACCCCCGGCACCGCCCGCCCCACGGCGCCGCGCCGCTTGGCGCCGGGCGAGTTGACGGTCAACACCGGCGAGGTCTCGGTGAGCCCGTAGCCCTGGTACAGCTGCAGGCCGACGGCGTCGAAGAACTGGGCCACCTCGTCGCCGAGCGGCGCGCCACCGGAGATCGCGAAGCGCAGGCGGCCACCGAAGCGCTGGTGGATCTTGCGGAAGACGAGTCGGTGCGCGATGGCCCGCTGCAGTCCCAGCAGGGGGCCGACGAAACGATCCGTCGAGGCCGCGGCGTAGCGTGTGCCGACGCCGATCGCCCACTCGAAGAGCTTCTGCTTCGTCGGCGACTCCTTCTTGACGTTGGCGTTGACCTTGAGGAACGCACGCTCGTACAGGCGCGGCACCGAGGTCATCACGGTCGGCCGTATCTCCAGCATCAGCGGCGGCACGCGCTCGATCGACGGCGCGTAGTGGATCGCCACCCCTTTGAGGAAGAAGAGGTAGTCGACCATGCGCTCGAAGATGTGCGACAGCGGCAGGAACGACAGCGCCAGGTCGTCGGGGCCGAGCTCGAACAGGTCCTGGCAGGCCAGCACGTTGCTGACCACGTTGTGGTGGGTCAGCATCACTCCCTTGGGGTCGCCGGTGGTCCCCGAGGTGTAGATCAGGCTGGCGAGATCGGAGGGCTCGACCCGGTTGCGCATGCGGTCGAGGGGCTCCCCGGGCAGCAGTGGAGCCCCCTCGGCGAGGACCTCGGTGAGCGAGGTCGCCTCGCCGCCGCCGTCGAAGGAGACCAGCCCGAGCTCGCGGGTGAGCGAGGGACGGATCTCGGCGATCTGCGCCGCCTTCTCGGCAGAGGAGACGAAGGCCCACCGCGGACCGCAGTTCTTGAGGATGAACGCCACCTGGTCGGAGGCGACGGTGGGATAGATCGGCACGCTGACCAGCCCGAGGAGTTGACAGGCGAAGTCGACGACGTGCCACTCAGGCCGGTTCTCCGAGAAGATGACGACCCGATCGCCCTTGTTTGCGCCGCGGCCCTGCAGCGCCAGGGCCAGCGCCTGCACGTCGCTGAGGAACGAGCTGGTGGAGACCTCCTCGAGCCGTCCGCGGCGCTTCACCGAGAGCAGGTCGTGCCGGCCCGCGGAGCGGTCGCGGATGACGAACACGAGGTCCGCCAGCGTACGGATGGGCATAGGAGGAGAGCTCCGGAGGGAAGGGTCCAAGGGGGGGGCCGCGGCGGCGGAGAGGGGGGGCCGCCGAGCGGCCGCCCAGCGAGGGCCCGAACCCGAAATCCTACCACTTGGAACCCGTCCGCACGGCCTGACGGGACCCGGGCGCAGCGGACGGGAGCAGCAGCCTTCAGCGCGGCTCGGCGATCATTCCGGGCGCTCGCCGAACAGGGCGCTGCCGACGCGCACGTGCGTCGCACCCTCCTCGATCGCGATCTCGAAGTCGGAGCTCATGCCCATCGACAGTGCACCACCGAACTCGAGACCACCATCCTCGCTGCGCTGCGCCACCCGGTCGCGCAGCTCGCGCAGCTGGCGCAGCCAGGGCCGGGCTCCCTCGGGCGTCGGAGTCGGCGGGGGGATGGTCATCAGGCCACGCACCCGCAGCGCCTGATAGCCGAGGATCTCGAGGCAGGCGTCGATCTCGTGGGGAGCGAAGCCGCTCTTGCTCTCCTCGTCACCGAGGTTGAACTGCACGAAGACGTCCAGCCTCCTGCCGGCTCGATCCGCCTCGCGGTCCAGCTTGCGGGCTATCTTCAGCCGGTCGACCGAGTGCACGGCCGCGAAGAGCGCGACGGCGCGCCTCGCCTTGTTCGACTGCAACGGGCCGATCAGGTGCCAGTCGATCGACGTCGGCAGCCGGCTGCTCTTCTCCTCCGCCTCCTGGACGTGGTTCTCGCCGAAGACGCACAGGCCGGCTCGGTGGGCCGCCGCGAGCGTCTCGAGCGGTTGCCGCTTGCTGGCGCCGATCAGCACGACGTTGGCGTACTCTCTGGCGCTGCGCACGCAGGCAGCCGCGATGCGCTCACGGATCGCCCGCAGAGAGGCGGCGACGGTGATGGCCGGCTGCTGTCTCATCGAGTCCACCGGGCGTCTTCACTCTCCAGGTGGTCGGCGGTCTGCAGGATCAGCGGTGGCAGGCGTGGCGACGAACGGCCTGCCGAGGCACTGTCCGCGGTCACTCGTCGAAGTAGAACACCCGCTGGCAGGTGTCGCAGAGTACGACGTCGTTGCCGGCGCGCACCTGCACCACGACCTGCGGCCGGACGCTGTAGTTGCAGGCGGCACAGCGCCACATGTTGGCTCCGGGACGCTCGATCTCGACGATGCGGGCGAGCGGGTCGCCGCCGTGCCGCTCGACGAGCCGCTCGAAGAGACTGGCGACCTGAGGCGTGAGCTGCTGGCGGAGCTCCTCGGCGCGCTGCTCGAGCTGCGCGACGGTCTGTTCGATCTCGGGTCGCTGCAACTCCCACTCGGCGAGGCCCTCGGCGAGTGCCGTGGCAACCTCCCCGTGTCTCTCTGCGAGAGCGTCCAGCTCGCCGCGCGAAGTGTCGGCGAGCTCGATCGCGGCCAGCGCCGCGTCGTCCGCCGCCTCCTGAGATCGCTTGGCGGCGTCGATCTCGCTCAGCAGGGCCCCGTACTCCTTCTGGGTCGTCACCCGAGGGATCTGTGCCTCGTACTTCTGAGCCTTGTCGCGAGCATCCGCGGCACTCCCCTCGGCGCTGCGCTTGTCCTGGTCGGCGGTCTCGATCGCCTCCTGAAGTCTGGCGATGCCTGCCTCGAGCTCGGCGCTCTCCCGCTGCAGCTCGGCCACTGGCTCGGGCACGGAGGCATGTCTCTCGCGGGCGTCGGCGAGCCGCACGAGAACATCCTGAAGCTCCACCAACGTGTCGAGATGACGTGCCATGAATCTCCTTGCGGGCAGGACGTGCGGGCCCGGAGAGCGGACGCCGGAGCGAAGCGGTCGGCCGCACGCTCGGCGAGCGGGCCCATCTCCGATGCTGAGTGAGCACGGCGAGCAGAGTGGGTCCACCTGGATTTGAACCAGGGACCAACCGGTTATGAGCCGGATGCTCTAACCGCTGAGCTATGGACCCCGACGCTGCCCGGAGGGCTGCGCGGGAGTATACCCCCCATGGGGCGAAGCCGAAGCGACGGGTCGCGGGTCGCCTGTGCACCCGCCGCGTGGTCGTGGCCTCAGGGCGGCGCTCGCTCCTCGTCGGTAGTTCTTTGCGATCGCCGGCACCGCCGGATCCGAGCGAACCGTGCTCGTCGGGTCACTGCGCGGCGCCGCTCCCGCGCGCCTCGTCAGCAGCCGAGGACCGAGGCGTCGCCGCGCGCCAGGCTGCGCAGCAGCTCGTCACGGAAGTAGTCCGTGCCGCGCAGCACCTGGGCCTCGATGCGCTCCTCGTACATACGCTTGGAGCGGTCGATGTCCTCTCGCAGCAAGCGGTAGATGTTGCCCTCCTGGCGGCCCCGCTCGATCTGGTCCTCGTTGTACAGCTTGATCTCGGAGACCAGCAGGCGGGCCAGCCGCTTCGCCTCGTCGTGCGCCGCGCCGGTGTCGGCTCCCTGCGCCGCTCCGCCCTGGCTCGCCGCAGCAGCGCGCTGCGCCTGGAAGGCCCAGCCCGGCCCGCTGACGTCCTCGGGCGGCTCCACCTGGCTCGAGCCCGCGTCTTCGGAGCGGTCGGTGGCGCGGTCGGCTCGACCCTCGCGAGTCGGCGCTGCCGGTGGCGGCGGTGGTGGTGCTGCGTCGCCCGAGATGTCGGTCGTGGGCTCGCTCTCCACCACCGGGCCGGCGGAATGGGGAGCGGGTGGCGGCGCCGGCGGGGCGGGGGGCGGCGAGCTCGCCGTGGCCGGGCCCTCTGCCGCGGCCCGGGCGGATTTCTCGCTGGAGTCGACGGGTCGCACCGGGGTGGTCTCGCGCGGTGCCCCGTGCTCGTCGGCGTCGCTGCTGCTCGGCGGAGGAGTGGCCGGCGGAGGTTGGCGTAGAGCCTGGAAAGCGCTGGCCCCGGGGATCGCGACGGTGCGCAGCGAGTCGAAAACCGCGGCACTCGGCGGACTCGACGGGTCGCGGGTGGTCGCAGGAGGTGAAGGTGGCGCGCCGCCCGGCGACTGCTCTGCCGCGGCAGCGGTGCCGTCGGAGGCCCGGGCAGCCTGCGTGGCCCGTGCGGGCTCTGCCGCATCGGACTCGGGCTCGCTGGCGACAGCGAGGTCCGCCTCGGCAGCCGACGGCTCGAGGCTCGAGTCCTCGGCCGGCTCGTCGTCGGCGAGCGGCACCGAGGCGTCGGGAGACTCGATCTCCTCCAGCACGAAGGTGCCGCTCTCGATCAGATCGTCCGAGCGCGATCCAGAGGCCGCTCCCCGCCGGCCATCGGCGCTGTCCGAGAGTCGATCCGGGCCGTGCTCGATGGTCATGGTGGCGCCCGCGGTCGCGGCGGACCGCTCGTCGGCACCCTGCTCGCTGGACTCGGGCTCCACAGCGACCCCCGACGGTTCGTCGCCCGACTCGGCGGACGCGAGCTCCGCCTCGCGGCCCCGCAGGTCGCCGCTCTCCGTCTCGGATGCGGTGGCACCAGCGGACCGGCCGGTCGCCGGGACGTCGGGCGGCGGCGCGGGCGTTGCGGACGCAGCCGGGGGAGGGACGTGCAGGGCGTCCTCGGCAGGCTCCTCCACTGGTTCCCCGGAATCCGACGACATCTCCGAGGCAGCGGGGGACTCCGGGACTTCCGCGTCTTCCGGGACTTCCGTGTCTTCCGGGACCTCCGGGACCTCCGGGACCTCCGGGACCTCCGGGACCTCCGGGACCT
>ERZ869936.157-NODE-157-length-86120-cov-11.825237_pt1 | contig 86120 bp, 80 predicted proteins | sample MGYA00520876_ERZ869936 | MGnify/ENA primary metagenome ERZ869936 (study PRJEB32218, sample SAMN09650985) | biofilter metagenome | isolation source: enrty point of leading RO module | place: Saudi Arabia: Thuwal, RO plant located on Red Sea | collected 2016-02-17 ... | reverse complement strand
CCTCCATCCAAACTCATATCGACCAATGAATAATATAAATTGCTTTGTGAATTATATTGCTCCTTGGAGAAAACATAGTAACGCAGGCTGTCATCTGGGAATGGCAGGATAAGCAGACCCTGAGTCTGAGCCGGATGGCCCTCCAGGGAATCTCCGTTTTGCATTACGGCACCTGTCTGGTTAAATACCTTTACACAAAAATAACCAAACCGGTCAGCTGCAGCATAAAAGAGCAAATTCCCATACTTGTCGCTGATGGAAGCAACTGTTCCTTTTACAAGTGTTCCCTGAAGTGGTGAATAAAATGAAAAAACATTGCCTGTATCGTTGAAATCAATTCCACCATGATCACCGAAGATCCAGATGCGGTCTTCTTTTTGAGCTAAGGTTTCAAGGAAGACGAATGAAATTAAAATCAACAAGATGTGCTTCAGCATGAGGAAAATTGTCTGAACTGGGATGTAGTCTGAACTGGGATTTATTGGATGAGTGGGATTACTGGGAAGTTGTCTGAACTGGGATTTATTGGATTTATTGGATTAATTGGATTTTGGGGATTGACTAGATTTTATTATCGTCTTCGAAAGATATTACATTCTTGGCAATTTTTTATTCATTGATTGAAGGGCCTGCCTCAAATTCATCCCGCAGGGATCCTGTGAGAGACCCGTACTGCCCTTTGCTACAAAGCCGTCATCCAGCAGGGAACTTGTGTGCAAAATGGTACAGGGCAAGCTTCATTCCTCCTGCAAGTTGATTACATCACGATTCCTAGAGTTCTTTCCACACACAAGTTCCCTGCAGGATGACCCTGATGCAGGGTCGGTACGGACATTTACAGGATCCCTGCTATATGACCTTAGGGAAGGGTCGGTACGGGTCTCCCACAAGGTCCTTTCTGGCCGACGGGGGGCTTCGTAGCCGACGACGCAACCCGCACATTGGCCCGGTAAAAATAAAGCGAGTGAACAGTTATTCACTGTTCACTCGCTTTGTGCATTTGACTTAGGTAGCGGGGACAGGACTCGAACCTGTGACCTTTGGGTTATGAGCCCAACGAGCTACCAACTGCTCCACCCCGCACTGTATTTTAAATATCTCAACGAGCTACTCCCGATAACTTTCGGGACTCCACCCTGCACTATATTTTGACGCTCCTTTGAGCGTGATTTTTTTAATTATCGGTGCAAATATTCCTGTCCGATTTTGGACTGCAAAGATATAATTCGTTTTTTTACTAAACTAATCTTTTTTTAAAAAAATGGGACATAAATCGGGATTTATAAGCATTATCGGAAAGCCGAATGTAGGCAAATCTACTCTCATGAATGCCATTACAGGTGCTTCATTATCAATTGTTACCCCCAAAGCCCAGACCACAAGACACAGAATTAAAGGCATTTTGAATACAGAAAACCTTCAACTGGTTTTTTCTGATACTCCGGGAATACTTGAACCGCATTATCTTCTGCACCAGAAAATGATGGATTTCGTAAAAGCTTCTCTCGATGATGCTGATGTGGTTCTGCTGATCACGGATTTGACCGAAACTTACATGGATGAATCCTTTCGTGAAAAAATGAAAGGAATCTCCACACCTCTGATTGTCATCATCAATAAAATAGATCTTTCAACCGAAAATGAAGTGAATAAATTGTTGCATGGTTGGAAGAAGCACCTTTCGCCTCATGCAGTTATACCTGTCTCTGCAAAAGAGAAATTCAATTTGCAGATAATTCTCGATTCCATTGTTGAGTTAATTCCTGAATCTCCTCCCTACTTTTCCAAGGAACACCTGAGTGACGCAACAGAAAGATTCTTCGTTTCTGAAATTATACGCGAGAAGATTTTTCTGAATTACCAGGAGGAAATTCCATATTCTACGGAAGTGAGCATTGAGGCATTCAAAGATGAAGGGAAACTGGTGCGCATCAACGCTGTCATCTCGGTGGAAAGGGATTCACAAAAAGCTATCATCATAGGAAGAAAAGGGGAGTCAATAAAAAAAGTCGGTACGGAAGCACGCAAAGACATAGAAAGCTTTCTCGGGAAAAAAGTCTTCCTTGAAACATTTGTGAGAGTGGAAAAAGACTGGAGGAAGAAAGAAAACAAACTTCGCAACTTTGGCTATTCCTCCGGTTCACAATGAAATGGATTAAATATATCCTGATTACAGCAGTCTCACTGCTTGTTCTGCTTGGACTTGTTATTTACACCTATCTGCAACAACACAAGCCTCGTTATTCCGGTGAAGTGAAACTTAAAGGACTCAGTTCAAAGACTGAAGTTCACTTCGATACTTACGGTATTCCTCATATTTATGGAGAAAGCGAAGAGGATGTATTCCGAACGCTTGGATACATTCACGCAATGGAACGCCTGTTCCAAATGGAAATGATACGACGTGTAAGTTCAGGACGACTCTCTGAATTATTCGGAGCTTCTACTTTAGAAATAGACAAGTTCTTCAGAATGCTGGATTTCACCAGTCATGCCATTGCATCAGAAAAAGAATTTTACTCAGATCAAAATCTGCCTTCGCACAAGCTTGCTCTGGCTTACCTGGAGGGGATCAATCAGTATATAAAAACTGAGTCAAGGCCAATTGAATTCAAACTAATAGGAATTAATCCGGAAGAATACAAGGTCAGAGATCTGTATCTGATCGTAAGTTACATCTCCTTCAATTTTCAGATGGCATTTCGCACAGATCCTTTGCTTGAAAGGATACTGAACAAAGCAGGGAAAGAATATTATCAGGATTTGACAGGGAGAATGCTCACTAACTCAGACTCGATAAGCAATTCTTATCCTAAGTCAATTTCAGAAACCGGTAATTCATTTTCAGATTTCATCCTTCCCATCCAGCCCTGGACAGGTAGCAATGCATTGGTAATTTCTTCAACGAGGTCTGCATCCCGTAAAACTTTATTTTCTAACGACACTCATATAGGACATCAGCAGCCTGCAGTATGGCATGAAGCACATCTTGACTGTCCAGGTTTTCGATTCTACGGTAACTTCCTTGCCGGTTTTCCATTTGCTCCTCTGGGAAGAACAGAGCGTCACGCCTGGGGTCTTACAATTTTTGAAAACGATGACCTTGACTTTTACAGGCAGCAGGTAAATAGGGAAAATCCCAATCAGGTAAAATATAAAGGAGAATGGGTGAATCTCGAGTTGCGAGATGAGATTATCAAAGTGAAAGATTCTCTGGATGTAAAATTTCGATTTAGAGTTGGCTCGTACGGACCGGTTTGTTCGGATGTCATGTCTGATTTTATTGAAGACAAAAATAATGTGGTCAGTGTTTGCTGGGCATTCCTTAATGAAAAGAACAATCTTCTTGATGTAACTTATGGTCTCGCGCATTCACGTTCTCTCGGGGAATTTGAACAACATGTTTCGCGCATCAATGCGCCGGGATTGAATGTGCTGTATGGTGATTTGGAAAATAATATTGCATGGTGGGCAGCAGGGAAAATTGTTCAAAGGCCGGAACATGTTGATCCCAATTTGGTTCTTGACGGTAATTCAGGCAGTAATGATTGGACAGGGTATAATGATTTTTCACAAAACCCTAAGTCAGTGAACCCTGAATCTGGATTTGTGTTTTCCTGTAACCAGCAGCCAGATCACACCAATAATAAAAATCTTCCGGGGTATTTTCTTCCGGAAGACAGAACTCACAGACTTCTGGATTTGGTAAATTCTGTCGAAAAATTTGATGTCAATACTCTTAAGTCAGTTCAACGGGATATACGAAATACTAAGTTAGCAGAATTATGCCGGAAGATGTGCATGGAGATTGACACAAATACATTTCATATTAATGCAAGAGAAAGAGTGATTTTGCGCGAATTGATTCGCTGGGACGGAAGTCATGATCTGGATAATTTGTCTGCGGGATTTTTTAACAGATGGCATCATAACCTGCTACATCTGGCACTTGTTGATGAAATGGGAGAGAAAGACTTTCACGCATTCTTAAAAACTCATGTGAAGAAAGATTGCATGGAAAAAATAATAACAAAGAAGAGTTCACCCTGGTGGGATGATATTGGCACGAAGGAGAAAAAGGAAACTTTATCCGAAGTATTGATGAGCTCATTTCAAAGGACTGTTGAAGATATGACGATTCATCTGGGAAATGATATCAGGCAATGGAAGTGGAGTAGAATGCACCGACTGGAAATAGAACATCCAATCGGGAGGAACAAGCCTTTTAATCTCCTTTTCAATGTCGGACCTTCAGAAATTGATGGTGGTGATGAAACACTCAATAATCAAGGCTTTGAAACGTTTGATGACCGAATCCAATTGAAGGTAAATCTTGGAGCAGCAATGCGCAGAATTGTAGATTTTGCAAATCCTGAATCTGGTTTTGCCATCATTCCAAGCGGACAATCTGGGAATTTCATGAGCCCGCATTATGATGACCAGTTTGAATTGTATGTAAAAGGTACATATCGTGAAGAGTTTATGGGCCGCATCGATGTTCTGAAGGCTTCGCGGAATAATCTTATATTCATTCCTGAATAAGGAAACAGTTATCTTATATTTGTATCAATCAACAATTTTATGACGATGAGAAAATACATCCTGATTCTCCTGCTGGCTATGATGGGTCCGCTCACTTTCGCGCAAACCGTCTCACAGATTACAGGTACTGTGGAAGGAGCTGCATACCAGGATATGTACTTGTTAACAGACAAGAGTGGACTTCGTCTTAAGGCAGAGCAACAGATTACCAGAATCAGCGGTCAGAGTTTTCAGTTCAGCACCGTATTAGACAGGAACAGAATAGTAGAACTGGCCTCTTCACAGATCAGAATACCCATTTATTTACAACCGGGTGATAAAATCAATATCAACATCAGTCATACAGGTTCACCTGCTATTTCACTCTCCGGAGAGGCCGCCCATGAAAATGAATTTCTTCAGACATTTTTCGGAAAGTTTGGAGCAGATTTCGATGACAGTTTAAATCAGAAAAAAATGTTATCCATGGGAGTGGATGGATTTGAAATTGAAGCATTCAATAAGCGAAAAGCACATCTCGATTTTTTAAAGTCAAAGTCTTCAGAAATTTCATTCAGGGATGATTTTAAAAAGTTCATGGAGAATCAGATTAATTATCATTACTGGGCATCCTTGTTTGCATATCCTGTTGTGAACGCTAATAGCAATACAAGCGTACTTACCGTGAATAAGCTTCCTGATCCCATGCTTGAAGGATTATCAACCGTTCAAATCAACAATCAGGCTGCATTGATTACTGATTCATACAGAAATTTTGTTAAGTATTATAATGTGTATATGACAAGCAAAGCGAACGGATTTAAAAAATTCACCGACTTATCCGTGTCCACGGAAAAAAAGCTTGCATCAGCTCGCAGCACATATACGGGTGAAGTATTGATATACTGGCTTGCCAAGCATATCAGTGATGAGTGTGGTAGGATTTCGCAACCACTCAACAAAAAGCTGATGGATGAATTGAAGGCAAGGGATGCCGCGAATCTGTACTATCCAGTTGTGAAAGAATATTGCGACAATCTTCCCAAACAAGATCTTGTTGCCGGAACAAATTCATCAAGGACCAAACCAGCTGCAGGTGATGATGATCTCGATCTCACGGATCCGGAAGGGAAACCTGTGACGCTTGCTTCACTCAAAGGCAAGGTTGTCTATATAGATTTCTGGGCGAGTTGGTGTGGTCCTTGTCGTGTGATGATGCCTTTTTCAAAGCAACTCCATGAGCAATTGAACGAGAAAGAAAAGAAGCAAATTGTTTTCATGTACATATCCATTGATGCAAACAAGGAGGCCTGGTTAAAGGGCATAAAAGATTTTGACATTCAGGGAGTCAATGTACTTTCTCCAGGTAACTGGAATTCCAAAGCATGCCGTTATTTTCAGATTAACAGCATTCCTCGTTACATGATCATGAACAAGAAAGGTGAGATTGTTCAGTTCAATGCCAAGCGTCCTTCAGATTCCAGCGTACTCGAGGATCTCAGGCGCCTTGCGATGGAACCATGAAGATTCTGGCACTAGTCCCGGATGTCTTTTCTCTTCGGAAGGGGTGAATCCATCTTCTCGTAATCTACCAGTTTCATGTGTCTTGACATGCTCACAGAATTTGTGACGAGTTCATTCACTGATCTCCGGATGTATTTTGATTTTTTAAACTCTTCCACATTCTGATCCATGTCTTCTGCGTTCCAACCGCGGCTCCATCCTACAAAGTTGAATGGAGGCAGTGCAAAGCCGAGGTCTGTGAAAAAACAACTCATCTGTCCTGCTACCTGCTGAATATTATCCTGTCCGCCTGTAATTAAAAAGGCTGCCACTTTATTTTTAATCAGGATCCGGTCATGCAAGGTAATCTGGTTTTGTACGCAGTTCAGCCTCTCGCACATTTTAAAATAAAGGGAGGAGGGATTTCCCCAACGGATTGGTGTGGCTACAAAAATAATGTCTGCCCATAGTACCAGTGAACGGTACACTTCATTCATTCCATCCTTAGGATCCATTTCTGAAATGGAACAAGGCCAAGTGCATGCTCTCTCATGGATGCTGTAATATCCTTCACATGCCCTGAATTCAAGATCGCGAAGTCGGATTAATTTAGTCGCCGCACCATGCTGTTCTTTGCAGTTATTCAATGCTAGATACAGGGCTTCCTCCGAAGTTGAGATTCGTGTAATGCCCGGATGCATATTCGTTGTGGATATTCCAAGCACATTTAATGTACCCGGACCGGTTTCGTATTTCAATGAGGAGAGATCTTCCAGAGGATTGTCTTTGTGCTTCGCCGCACTTGCAGGGATCACCGGTTTTTCTGAGATGAGAATTTTTTCTCCTTCAACTCTCACTTCATATACGGCTTGTTGATCCCCGAAACTTTCCGGGGCCTTGCCGTTATGTACATTGTATTCCCAACCATGCCAGGGGCACTGAACGAAGTATCCGCCTTCTCGTTTATTCACCAGGCCTTTGTCCAGAGGCCCGGCTTTATGAAGGCAAATATTGCCAATTGCTGAAATTTTATTCTCATAATTACTTAGCAGCACAGGTCGGTTTCCGACTGTCACAAGAACGTGAGAGTTAATTCTTAAATCGGAAAGCTCCATGACAGGAATGAAATTCATTTGGGTGTCGATTTTTCTGGAGTATATAAAATAATGTGACGGAATGTGAAAATTATCCATAAATCTAATAAAATCATCCAATAAAATTCTGAAACTATTTTTAGCAGGTTCATTCCGGTTCTTTACCTTTCGCCACCCTAAACCATTTAAAGCCTTATGAAAGCCGAAAAAAAATCTCATCCTTCCGGATTAAAGTACTTGTTCTTTTCTGAAATGTGGGAAAGGTTTGGGTTTTATCTGATGCTTGGAATCTTTTTTCTCTACATGACGGATTCCGTAAAAGGAGGAATGGCCCTTGACAGAAAAGAAGCTGCGGATATTTTCGGGACATTCATAGCGTTAGTATATCTGACACCATTTGTTGGCGGGCTGCTGGCTGACCGTCTGCTGGGGTATCGTCTGTCAATCACCATTGGCGGAATCATGATGGGCTTAGGTTACATGGGGCTTGCACTTGACGGTATGGCAGCGTTTTACTCATCTTTACTTCTAATCATCATTGGAAATGGATTCTTCAAACCTAATATCTCAACTCTGCTTGGAGCTTTGTACAACACTCCTGATCACAAGCCAATGAAAGATGCCGGATACAACATTTTTTATATGGGTATCAATATCGGTGCTTTGATTTGCAATTTCTTCGCAGCATACCTCAGGAATAATTATGGTTGGGGCTGGGCTTTTATGGCGGCCGGAATCGGGATGTTCCTGGGTGTAATTATATTCTGGATCGGTAATCGTCATTATGCTCATGCAGATATAAAGAAACCTGCCACAAAGGAGGATATGTCGCTTGCACGTATTCTGGGAGTAGTAATCCTTCCTGCATTCATTGCCGGTTACATTGGTTGGATTCTGCCTGGAAATGTCTTTGGTTCTGATTCTACAGATGCATTCATTTTCGGAGCTCTGCCTGTGACCTTGTTTTATATTTCCTTGTTGTATCGACTGAATGATGAAGACAAAAAACCAGTTAAAGCGCTTTTGTCAATATTTGGTGTGGTTATCGTTTTCTGGGCAATATTCAAGCAGAACGGTACAGCCCTTACAACCTGGGCTGAGAATTATACCGACAGAAACCTGCCTGCATCCGTTGTTCCTGTCGCAGAGAAACTGGGAATGGTCGAGGAACTGAGTTACAAAAAAGATTCATTTCCAGCCACTGATGAACAGTTCCGTATTTTAAGGGATGAAAGTGGTTCAGTGATTAAAACCCTGCGTGAGCCTGTTTATTTTCAAAACATGCATGAGAATAATATGCCTGCTGAAGGCAGTACTGTTAAACTTGTTTCAACTGAAATATACCAATCGGTGAATCCGTTTTTTGTGATTGTTCTGACTCCGCTGGTGATAGGTTTTTTCATGTTTCTGCGAAAAAGAAACAGGGAGCCAAGCACACCGGCGAAAATCTTCTGGGGTCTCTTTATCACAGCGCTCTCCACATTGGTCATGGTTGCAGCGGTAGGAGTCAGTCAAAACGGACTTGTTAAAAGCTCGGCATGGTGGCTTATTGCCTCGTATGGTGTAATTACAATAGGGGAGCTATGCCTGAGTCCGATGGGGCTGTCACTCGTTTCAAAACTCAGTCCGCCACGTATTACTGCCTTGATGATGGGTGGATGGTTTTTAAGCACTTCCATCGGAAATAAAATGTCCGGAGTACTTGCTTCCTTATGGGACACCTATGAAGACAAATCTGATTTCTTTTTAGTGAACTGCGTCGTTGCATTAGCAGCCTCGCTCGCAATTTTACTCATGCTCAAATGGCTGGTCAGAGTGGTTAAAGAACACGGGGGTTGATGATTTCATATTTTCTGATCGTTTTTTTAAGACGGAACAGATTTGATGTATACATCCTGTTGAGGGAAAGGAATTGAAATATCATTTTTCCGAAATTCCTCTATAATCATTTTTCGCAGATCAGAACGGGTGGTTTCGATTCTGAAAATATTTTCACTCCAGAAAAGCAACTGAAATTCAAGGGCACTATCGCCAAAATTGTTGAATCGCACTGTAGGTTCGAATCCTTCCTTACCCTTCAGTACTTTAGGATGCTTACCAGCACATGCTAATAAAATCTCGATTACCTTGTTTACATCTGAATTATATGCAACTCCAACTGTAATTTCAAATCTTTTGTTAGAGTCATAGTGACTCCAGTTGATCACATTTTCTGTAATGAATTTATGATTTGGAACAATAACATTTACTCCGTCACGGGTTAAGATGACAGATGTTCGGAGATTTATTTTCACCACACGTCCAACCATATTATCCACTTCTATGATATCTCTTGTTTTAATGGAGCCTTCATAAAGTAAAAATAAGCCTGAAACCAAATCGTTAAAAATCTGTTGCAGCCCAAGTCCGATTCCAACAAGAAGTGCAGCTGATCCGGCAATAATAATCGAAATTTTAACTCCCAGGCTTTCAAGTCCGATGCTAATGGCAATTACCCAGAAGACGTATTTAACCAATTGAAAAAGTGAGATCCTGCGAGCGCGCTCTTCCGGACTTCCTTTAATGATGAACTTGCCAAGAATAAAAAGCAGAAATTTTGTACCTGCAAGTAATACAAGAATAAATACTATATTTTTAATAGTAAGCGCATAGTCTGAAATTGAAAAAAGTTCCTGGCCTAAAAATTCTGAAATACTCATTTGTTGTTCTGTAATTTTATCAGCAAAAATTTCATGATTTCATCTTTACCTCAAAGACAGGAGCTTCAACCAGGTGGAATGTAGCCGACGCGAATTTTATTTCACCTCCGCTGGATTCTACTGCCTTAAGTATTTTGGTGAAAAGCATGTCCTTAGTCATTCTTCTTTTCTTAAAGGAAACCACGTAACGGAGTGTAAATTCAACCCAGTTGTCGTTTGCGATTAAAGTTACCATCGGTTCCGTCTGGGCATTTTCAATCATATATTTTCTCACTAGTTTTTCCCAGGTTTGATTGGACATTTTGGTATAGTCCCCCACAACTTCCACAGCGATTGCGGAGAAAATATCTTTTGCCTTCTCATAATTACTGCCATATTGAACGGGAATTTTTATTTCATCCCAAAGAAATGGGAAGTCGCCCGAATAATTGAATACCGGCTCTTTAAAAACAAAACTGTTTGCGATCCGCACAATTCTTCCGTTGTACAGATCTCCGTCAACCCATTGACCTGTTTCCATAATGGTTGTTCTTAAAACACTGATGTCAATTACATCACCTTTGATTCCGCCAAGCTGCACTCTGTCGCCGGTCTTGTAAAATCCTGCAAACATGATGGCTAGCCATCCTGCAACACTTGCAATAACTTCCTGTAATGCGAATGCAATACCGGCACCTGCAACTCCAAGTGCAACAGTCAGTCCGCCAAGTTTATTCGAATAGATAATTGTGAATGCCAGAATCATGAGGAAATATCCAGTCAGATCCAGCACCTTCCTGAATCTGTACCTGTGATCCTTGTCCTCTAAATTCGACGCCCATCTGGACTTTAGTAATTTTATTATTGTCCAGATTATAACAACTGCCAAAACAAGCGTTACCACCTTGCCTATCGTCGGATTGAAAAGGAAATCGTTCAGCAATTGCTCCATAGGGTTAGAATTTACTTCCGCAATGCTGACAATAATTTGCGGAAATTTCGTTTACTTCACTGCAATTATTGCATTGCTTTGATTTTTTTTTATTGTTGTAACCGATTGCCATTTCAGCAGTTACAATGCCTGTAGGTACGGCAATGATTGCATAGCCTGTCATCATGAGTAGGGATGAAATAAATTGACCAATGGCTGTTTGCGGAACAATATCTCCAAACCCTACAGTTGTAATTGTAACAATAGCCCAATAAATGCTTTGAGGGATGTTTTTAAAACCGCTGTTGTCTCCTTCCACAATATACATGATGGTGCCTACAATGATCACAATGTTTAAAACAGCAAAAATGAACACAAGGATTTTTCTCTTGCTCGAGCGTAAAGCATCGGCAATATACTCCGCTTCCGAAAGATATCTGGAAAGTTTCAGGATTCTGAAAACTCTGAGTAGCCTGAGTGTTCGCAGGGTAAGCATGTAATGTGCCGGATGAAAGAATAAACTGAAATAGGTAGGGATGATTGATAACAAGTCGATGATGCCGTAAAAACTGAAAATATATCTGAGCGGTCTCGGAGATACCCATATTCGAGCAATGTATTCAAGCGAGAATATCAGTGTAAATCCAAGTTCAGCGTAAAATAATAAAGAGCCATACTTCAGTCGTATGGATTCAATGCTGTCTAGCATTACCAGAATAATACTGGCAATGATCACCCAGAGAAGGATTACGTCAAATCTTCTGCCAGCCTTGGTTTCATGGCCGAAGATAATCGTGTAGTATTTTGCTTTCAGTCTGGAGTTCATTTAGACTGATTTGTGTTTTCTACTCTGAATGAAGGTGTGATGTAATCCTTCGGCAGATAATCAGAAGGTATGGTGCTGAGATTTCCGTCACGGGTTGCCCTGTAGTGGGGCGACATGATTTCAACTCCGCTTTCATTGAATTTATCCTGTATGTTCTGATGCAAATGGGAATAAATCATTGCCTGTTTGTTAGGTTCGGATGTATAAGCGTTTATCTGGTAGCTCACATAAAAATCATCAAGACTGGTTTGAAGAACAAAAGGAGCAGGTTTTTTCTGAACCAAATCCGTGGAGAGGGCTGCATCTACAAGGAGAGCGTGAACGGTTTTCCAGGGCACATCATATCCTATAGTCACAGTTGTGTGAATGATGAGTCCGTGATCATGCGAGGAAGAACTGTAGTTAATAGTATGGCTGCTCATGATATTGGAATTCGGTATTGTGATGTCCTCATTCTTGATTGTTCTTACCCGGGTGACCAGGAGTGTTTTTTCAATGATGTCTCCGGTTACATCTCCGATCCGAACGCGGTCACCGATCTTGAATGCCCGCATGTAAGTCAGCACCAGGCCGGCAATAATATTGGATAGTGAACCGGCTGAACCAAAGGTAAACAGAAATCCCAGAAATACTGACACTCCCTGAAACACCGGAGAGTCAGAACCGGGAAGATACGGAAACACTACCACGAAGAAGAAGGCAATGATAAGTAACCTGATTATTTGATACGTCGGGTTTGACCACTCAGGATAAAATCCGGTGATTTTCAGGGAGCCGCTTTCAATTTCTGATTTTAAATATTTCACACCTTTCAGCACATACCTGAAAAGGAATACCAGAACAATGATTGTAAACAAGTTTGGAAGGTAGTTCCAAATGGCTCTCAATACCCGCATCAGGGGATTCAGTATATATCCAAGCAATGTGTCAGCGATTCCTTTTGTCCATGGAAAAATTCCAAACAGGATTGGCAGGGCGATGTAAACTGCAAGTATGATGATAAACCATCTTAGAATATTGTTCAATCCCGACAAAAAGTTAACCTGTCTTTCCGCTGTGAAGAGTTCATAATCTTTTATTTTTACTCCTTTGAATACGGTGTCTTTTCCCAAGCTGATCCAATTGCTGGTAAACTTGAAAAGTCGGTTTACAAAGTATATGATTACAGAGAGAACAAGCAACACAAGTAGCACCATCCCGAATCCTTTCAATATTGTTTGAACGCTTCTTGATTTTCTGTGCTCTGTCACAGAATTCTTTATTTTCTCTCTGTGCATCTGCGCAAGTGAGATTTCATCTGTATACATCCACAATGCATCATGATTCGTAACACTCAGGATAATCATGTCACGAAACATCAAATCGATTCCGCTCTCAGTTCTTTCGACCTTGATTGAATCAGGATTGAAGAAAACATCATTTGAAAGATTTTTAATGCGGGAAGCGATTGATTCCGCGCGTTCTTTGGCTGAAAAAGATCCTAGTTTGGTGTATACTGTCAGAATTGTATCGCCAAAGGGGTTCACTGGAAATCCTTTAACAAAATTTCTCAGTGAATCGATTCTGTTTTTTCTCGATTGTTGTTCACGGACATGTGAGCTTTTTAACCTTTCAAGTTCCTGGAGCAAGTCCTGTTTTTTCAGGTTGTCACTCGTTTTCAGATTCAGAAGCTCCTCTTCAAGTTGAACACGCTTCATCGAATCGGCAATCCTTGCAGAATCGATTTTCAGCACATACAGCATTGCGTTGGTAAGTGAATCCAAATTTATTGAATCTTCCGTTTTAACTTTTTGATCTTGCGAATATGAAAAGGAGGGGATGGAGAACAACAAAAAAGCCAGCCAGATGTGAAACAGGGTGTGAGTTTTTTTCATTTGCTTTTGTTTGCGTCTATAATTTACGGAAATGTGTAAACCTGTAAGATAAGCCGGCGCTGCCAAAGAAGAATTTTTCTCCCTGATTGCTGCCATAACCTCCAAAAATATCCAGCAGGAAATTTTCATTAACCAGAATTCCTATGCCTGTGTTAAAATAAGTTTTAATGCTTGCGCCGTTCCAGTTACCATAAACTTCAGCAAAGCCGGATATTTTACTTGTGAATGAATATCCCAGATTGATGACATATAAACCCTGGACATTATCTGATTTAAAATTGTAATCAATACCGGCATTGAGAGAAAGACTTGTGTTTTTTCCAAGATTTTGACTTGATCCGAAAAGAAGGGTGTTGGAAATGTCTCCCTCAGATGATGCTGTTCTGAAAGTGTTCAGCTGAACCGTGTATTGAACTGCAATGGCCGGGAATTGATTTTCCATATTCTTCAAAAGGTATCTCATTCCGGCATTGACACGACTCAAGCCAGATTCTTTGGAGTCAGAAGGAATTCTCCTGTCATTTTCAGTTCTGTAGTCAAATGTGGAATTGATTTCGAGCCGTTCAGTCAATCCGGCTCTCAGGAATAAATTCGAGGAGAAATAAGTAAGTTTCTTAGTGTTCTCCTCCCTGAATCCGGATTTTCCGGTTTCTATTCCGGTTTGTATCTGATATACATTTTTACCCGGAGTGAAAGGAGTGATTGCCTGACCCGGCCGGCCGGTGCGAATGACCTCAGAGTATTGTGCGAAAGTCAAATTCCCTATAAAGCAGTATATAAGCAGACAAAGCGCATTTTTGGAAATCATTCAAATACTCAATTGGTTCAGTCAAAGATATTTCAAAAATCAAGCATAGTGGATTCAGGTGTTGCACCATACATCAAAATTATTAACAGCGACAGGTGTTTGTGTGGCCTGTTTCCTCAAGACTTTGCAATTTCTTTTTTCGCATCCTGTAGAAGTTCAATTCCATTCACAGAATCTGAGGCAGGAGTCTTCCTGCTAAGAGTATAGAGATCATGCCTTCTGTCTGTAAGTGTCCGCACAGATCCGTGAAAATGCAAATCTTTAAGCAGGTCAAGATCCACATCCACAATGAGTGTCATTTCTGTATTGGTTGTTGTTTGGGCTTTGATTCCGTCGTCCGGGAAGGCAAAGTCAGAAGGTGTGAAAACTGCAGACTGAGCATATTGTATGTCCATGTTGTTCACTTTAGGCAGGTTGCCGACACTACCGGCTATGGCTACGTAGCATTCGTTTTCAATGGCTCTAGCCTGAGCGCAATGCCGAACTCTGGTGTAGCCGCTCTGTGTATCTGTGTGAAACGGGACAAAGAGGATTTTCATCCCTTCATCTGCAAGTATTCTGGAAATTTCAGGGAATTCCACATCATAACATATCAGAATTCCAATCTTCCCGCAGTCAGTATCAAAAGTTTTGAGCTGGCTTCCGCCTAACATTCCCCATTCCACTTTTTCATTGGGTGTTACATGAAGTTTTTCATACATCTCATACGTTCCGTTTCGCCTGCAAAGAAACCCAATGTTTATCAGGCTGCCATCCCGGATTATTGGCATGCTGCCTGTGATGATATTTGCATTATAAGAGATGGCAAATTCACTGAACTTCTCACGTAGCATTGGTGTGTAATCAGCAAGCTTGCGAATTGCGTCAGGTTCAGGCAGGTGATTGTAGTCAGCCATGAGAGGAGCGTGGAAGTATTCAGGGAAAACGATGAAGTCGCATTCATACCCTGAAGCAGCATCAATAAAGAATTCCATTTGCTCACACAGAGCAGCAAAATCTTTGAGTGTTCGCATTTGCCATTGCACAAGGGCCATTCTGACGCTTGGCTTTTTGGCATTGAGTAACTTGGTTTTGGCTTCGTAATAAATGTTATTCCACTCAATGAGAGCTGCTCTGGACAGAGATTCTTCATCACCCGGCAGGTAATTGCGGATAATTTTTTTTACATGGAAATCATTTGACAACTGAAAAGTTAAGGTCGGATCATAGATTTGTTTGCGCTTTACTTTTTCTATGTATTCCTTGCCGCTCATTTCATTTGCATACTGGTTGTAATTAGGTATTCTGCCGCCTGCAATGATTGATTTTAAATTCAGCTTTTCGCATAATTCTTTTCTCGCATTATACAGTCTACGAGCAAGTCTTAATCCTCTGTGATCAGGATGAATGAATATTTCGATTCCGTAAAGAACATTTCCCTTTGGATCATGCGTTGAAAAAGTATAGTTGCCGGTTACTTCTGCATATGTGTGGTTGTCATCAAAGCGGGTGTAATCAATAATAATTGAAAGCGCAGTGCCTACAACTTTTCCATTCACTTTTACGCAGATTTGACCCTCGGGAAATATTTCGAGGAGTTTTTGTATTTGCTCTTCCTTCCAATATCCGCTCCAGCTGTCATACGCTTTAATCATGCTTTCTTTCAGGTCGCGGTAATCTGAAATATTCAGATTGTCTATGTCAATTTTCATCGATTTTTTCATAAGAAGAGAATTTTAAACTATTGGTCTATGTGAAGAGAATTATCAATGGAAATAAATAATCCTCTCACATACTTATGTAAAATTACGGAATCTCAAACACAACAAGTCTGTTACCATTTTCCGGAGTCACAAAAATCAGAAGTAAATAAATCAATTTACAAAAAAAATGATTGACTTAAAATTGATTTCAACTCATTTTGAACTTGTGTGTGTCTCTGAATTCCGCAGGGCTTTTACCGCAGTATTTTTTGAAAAAGCGGCAGAAATAACTGTTGTCTTCGAATTTCAGGTTGAAAGCGATCTCAGAAACCGACTGATTAGTATGTACCAGCAGTCTTTTCGCTTCAAGCATAATTCTTTCGCGAATCAGTTCTCCGGAAGAATGACCGGTCACTTTTTTGCAAAGAGCATTGAGATAATTCGGTGTCAGATTCAGCAATTCTGCATAATCCTTTGCGGAGCGATGTGTACGGTATTTTTCGTTAATGAGATTTTCAAACTTTCGAATAGTCTGTACACCTTGTTGATTGGCCCATGCTGTTTTAGAACCGGTATAACCTCTTGCAAGCAAATGCAATAATACATTCAGGTAAGATCGCAGGATTGACTCCCTGAAATCTGCATTTGAAAAATACTCGTGCTTCATCAATTCAAATATATTGACAACTGATTCGAGTGTTCCTTTTTCAAGATCGGAATAAGGCTGATATTGAGTGGTGTTGAAGAATAAAAACTTATTCAGATCCGGGTGATGATTTGAAACTGAAATGAAACTCCTCGTAAACATGACTACAAACCCAGACACATTTTCAAGTTGATTCCATGAATGAATCTGGCCCGGACTCATAAAAAATTGTCGGTTTGGTTTAAGAGGATAATTCTTAAAATCGATATTGTGTGATCCGTCACCTTGTGATACAAAAATCAACATGTAAAAGTTGTGTCTGTGAGGAAGCAAAAGGTGATCAATATCTTTCGCGAAATCTTCGAAAAGTACAAACTCAAACTCTTTGTGATTGTGACCTGTTGATTTTAGCTCAGTAATTTGGTAGGACGGAATGTTCGCAGGTACTACCATTATTTTACTTTCGTTTATTTTCTATCATATTCCTATAGAAGGTTATTTAATGTGATGATTTACTGATGTAAAGGTACTTTATATGTGCCCGATTGCAAGTAATAATCACTTGATAAATGGTACAAATTACTTATTTTCCGAATTCTTTAACACTTTGTGATAAAGTGCTGTTTTTTACTTGGTTTCTCGCTTGGCAGAAATTAATCCAAAAGTCATGAAAAGACTGGTTGCCAGGATCACCACGAAAAGCAGGTTTTTCCCAAGGAATTCAATCTGTAATTCATCAGGAATGCTGAAGAATAATAGTACGCTGATAAGGCCTCTTGGAGTAATAAATATCTCTGGTATAAGATCCTTCCTTGCCATTAATAAAAAGTATACTAAACGTACAATGTAAATAATGGCAAGAACCATCACAGCAATAATAAGCGTCTCCTTTACCAGAAGCTCGGTAAATACAATTGTAAAACCGAATATTACGAAAAAGAAAGTTCGAAGTACAAATGCAGTCTCACTGCTGATCTGAAGCAGTTGATGCATGTCTTTGCCAAAACTTTCATAAAGAAGGACTTTTCTAAACTTGGGATGTTTCACCTGATCGGCATTGCTCAGAAAGAGTCCCAAAGCCAAAACAATTACAAGAGAGCTCAGATGGAGCAACTTTCCTGTCCCGTATACAAGCAATAAAATGGAAATTATCAGGAAGAATTTAACATGATGAGTGAGTCTGCCTAAAGTATAAAGCAGGAGAATGCAGAAGACTGCAGAGATAAGAAGGATTCCGGTGATATCAACCCCTAGATGAAGGAAAGAGCCAAAATCTATAATCTGGTTGTTCAGGGAGAAGTTGAAAACCATGATTCCAATAATGTCTGAAAAACTGGATTCGTATATAATAAACTCCTTCTTTTCCTTGTTAATGCTGGCAACAGAAGGAATTGCTATGGCAGAACTTATAATACTGTATGGAATCGCATTCAGAAAGCAAACTGAAAATTTCTCACCAGTCATGTATTGGAACAAAATGGAAATTGTCAGTGCCGTAATCAGCAAAATAAACAGCGCGGAGAAAAATGCTCTTCGAATAAGCTTGATCTTTGATTGTTCAAATTTCAATTCCAAAGCTCCTTCGAACACGATCATAATTAATCCGATAGTTCCAAGTGTAGGGAGAATACGGGAAAAATCAGGTTGCTCTATTCCGAAATATACGGTCAGGTAATGGATGCCCATCCCGGTGAAAAGAAGCATCAGTACTGAAGGTATCCTGGTGGATTTTGCCAGCAGCTCAAAGATGTAGGAGAAAATCGCAAGACTACTAAGAACTATCAGGACAGTGTTTGTATCCATGTATTTAAAGCTGACTGTATTAACAGTCATTTCCGGGAGTGAAAGTAATCAATTTGAATGATTGAGATCACAATTCACTGTAATTCATTTGGACAACAAGCGATGCACAGGTCAATCCTTGAAAAACAATCTGAACCTCTTCCACGCCAGTCCGCTGATTATTGCTCCTGTAATCGGTGCGATAATGTATATATACATGCCGTGAAAGTTGCCGCTGACAATTCCAGGTGACATGCTTCTTGCAGGATTCATTGATGCACCGCTTATTTCTCCGCCGAAATATGCACACAGTCCTACTGTGGATCCAATGGCTGCGGCTGCATATTTTTTTAATTGCTTTTTTCCTGAAGAAAAAATAAAAATCACAGCCATGAGAATGAATGTGAGCACAATCTCATTCAGAATCGATTCAGAGTGGGAACCGGAAGGGAAAGTGGCACCGAGGCTTCCTTTCTCGTTCACAGTTTTTGCCAGCAGAAGAGTTCCGGCAAATGCTCCTGTCAACTGAAACAAAATGTATAATAGCAATTTCTTTCCACTCAGTTTACCGGTAAGGTAGAATCCTATACTCACGGCCGGATTGAAGTGTGCTCCTGAGTATGCAGCCAGATATCGTATTGCGAGAAAAATCACAAAGCCGAAGCTGAAGGCAATTCCAAAATTGCCGATTGATCCCGGATAGTTTTGTTCCAGCAAGATAGATCCGGTTCCTATCAGTAATAAGAAAAATGTTCCGGTAAATTCTGCAATCAAAGCTTTCATAAGTTGTTTTGCACAAAATCCCGGCACCAGTTTTTAATTTCGTTTCTTGTTTTCCTGAACTCACTCATCACTTCTTCCTCAGTACCGGTGGCTTTTGCAGGATCATAGAAATTTTTATGAATCCTCAATGCCTTCCCAGGAAAGTAAGGGCAGCTTTCTTTCGCATGGTCACAAACAGTGATAATCCAGTCGAATTCTTCTCTTAAATATTCCGATACATTGTTGGAGCTGTGACTGCTTATGTCAATGCTGTCTTCGGCCATGATTTTTACAGCTCTGGGATTCAAGCCGTGAACTTCAACTCCGGCACTTTTAATTTGAGCTTTGTTTCCGGCAAATAATCTGAGATATGCTTCTGCCATTTGACTCCTGCATGAATTGCCGGTGCACAGTACAAGGATATTTTTCATTGTAGTTTTTGTAATTAATGAGCCGAATCTTTAGTCCTTTATAGCGGGCTTCTCAGCAGTGATTGTTAGGCTGTACATCTTAAATGTAACATCTTTGCTTATTTCATTTTCAGGCAAGTATTGTCCCAAATATTCATTTGGAATTTCAAAGACCTTACGCTTCCGGATTTCAAGGTTTTCAAATCCTGCATTCAATATTATTTCGAGATACTCCTGCTCTTCAGCCGCACCGCTGATGCATGCTGAATGGTAAGCTGCGATTCTTTTTATTTCATCAGGAAGAGTCTTGACGCTAACTGTATCTGAAATACTAATCCTTCCGCCGGGTTTCAAAACTCTGTAAATCTCGCTGTAAGCTTTGGCTTTGTCAATTACCAGATTCAAAACACAATTGCTGATCACTACATCAATCGAATTGTTGGTAAGCGGAATGGATTCTGCTTCGCCGAACAGGAATTCAACATTATCAATATTAAGTTTTCCTGCATTTCTTTTTGACAGACTGATCATTTCAGGTGTCATGTCAAGTCCAATAACCTTCCCATTTGCACCACTTTCGCGTGCAGCGATGAAACAATCATTTCCTGCACCGCTTCCTATATCAAGAACCATGTTTCCGGGCTTGATACCTGCAAAGTCAACAGGAGTGCCGCATCCCAGACCCAGGTCTGCAAGCTCTTCATAACCGGGTTTTTCAGAATAGTCGTCTGACATATCCAGATTCGTAAAGCATGTACCTGTTTGGCTTAGCGGTGTGCAACAGCTTTTTCTGTTTTCGCTGAGTGCAATGGATGAATAATAATTCCTGATTTCTTTTCCGAGTTCTTCTTTGGGTTTCATAACAGATATATTTTAGTTCAGCAACATTCAGAAGCAGGTTTATAAGCATCAAAGATTTGCCTTAACGTGTTACTGAATTTTTTCCATGTTTTGGGATCTATGCAGTAACATACCGTTGCGCCCTCAATTTTACCTTTGATCAGTCCTGCGTTTTTCAATTCCTTGAGATGTTGCGATACAGTGGGTTGTGCAAGCGGAAGTTCTTGTACAATGTCTCCGCACATGCAGGAGTTTTTCCTGAGCAGGTACTGAAGTATTGCAATCCTCGCCGGGTGAGCCATTGCTTTGGCCATCCCGGCTACTTCATTTTGCTCTTTGGTAAAATATTCAGACTTGGTTGCACCCATCTTGATCTATTTATATATCGCAATATTACGATAAATATTTTCAAATGTCAAGTTGAAACAAAAAAAAGTCTCCCTAGGGAGACTTTTTAATCAGAAAAGGAATACGATTTTTCAGGATTCATTAGCCGGCATATTCTGCCTCTGGCTTTTTGGCCTTATTTTTTGAAGTGCTTTGTCCGAGACCAAACTCCTGACTGATAGATTTTACAAAGTCTAATTCTTCCCAGGGGAACAGCTTAACAGTAACTTCTTTCTGGTTGCTTTTACCTTTGTTGAATATCTTTTTGACTTCTTTTGGTTGTCTTCCCATATGACCATAGGCAGCAGTTTCAGAATAAATCGGAGTGCGCAGTTTGAAACGTTCCTCAATTGCATATGGTCTCATGTCAAAGATTTTGGAGATCCTTCTGGCAATCTCGCCGTCGTTCATTTTGACTTTAGCGGTTCCGTATGTGTTTACATACAAGCCTACCGGTTTGGCAACACCAATTGCGTAAGCTACCTGAACAAGAACTTCATCACATAAACCGGCAGCAACCATGTTTTTGGCAATGTGCCTTGTAGCATATGCCGCTGACCTGTCTACTTTTGAAGGATCTTTTCCGGAGAATGCTCCTCCGCCATGCGCTCCTTTTCCTCCATAAGTGTCAACAATAATCTTTCTTCCGGTTAGTCCGGTGTCTCCATGCGGACCACCAATGACAAATTTTCCTGTCGGATTTACGTGGTAAGTGATCTTGTCGTTGAAGAGCGCCTGAACTCTTTTTGGAAGTCTCTTGATGACACGAGGAATAAGAATATTAATAACGTCTTCTTTAATCTTTTTAAGCATGGTTCCGTCTTTGTCGAAATCGTCATGCTGGGTAGATATTACAATGGTGTCTATTCTTACAGGAACATTGCTGTCGTTGTATTCAATTGTCACCTGCGATTTTGCGTCAGGCCTCAAATAGGTCATTTGCTTTTTTTCGCGACGGATTGCCGCCAACTCTTTCAACAGGAGGTGCGCAAGTTCCAGTGGCAATGGCATATAATTATCCGTTTCACGGCAGGCATAACCGAACATCATTCCCTGGTCTCCGGCTCCCTGCTTCCAAGGATCCGTTTTTTCAACTCCCTGATTAATGTCGGGTGATTGTTCGTGAATTGCGCTGAGTATTCCGCAGCTGTTGGCTTCGAACATATATTCGCTCCTTGTGTAGCCAATTTGCTTGATCACATTTCGGGCGATGTCCTGCACATCCAGGTATGCTTCTGTTTTCACCTCTCCGGCAAGAACTACTTGTCCGGTGGTTACAAGGGTTTCACAGGCAACTTTTGACTTCTTATCATAAGCGAGAAAGTGATCGATCAGAGCGTCTGAAATCTGATCGGCGACTTTGTCAGGGTGTCCTTCTGACACAGACTCCGAGGTAAATAAATAAGGCATGTTTAGATATTGATTGTTTGGTTAGTAAAATGATGTAAGGGACAATTCTGTTGAGAACAGGGCGAAAAAATGACTTAGCATTTTTTACCGTGGTCGCAATACCGGAGCGATACTGTTGCCGGTCAAATTTTTCCACTTGCCTTGCAAAAGTAGTGAAAATTTAAAAAACCTGAATAGCACAGAATTTATTTGTTCCATTAATTTTTCCTTTAAAATGCGCTAATCCGCGTAGCAGGGGCCAGATAGAAGAGAAAATTCTGAGACTCAGTAATTCCTGCCCTTATAAAAAACTGATACTGTATTAACGCCGCTTTCATATTTGAGTACATTTCCTGTCAGATTGTATTTTCTTATCAGCTCAAAGGACGCCGTGTGAATGTTTCCCTTGTCAAACAGTTTCAGCCGTCCGCTTTCATCAATCCAGGCTAATCCGTCGTTTCCTAACTGAAAGTCTGATGGCGAATAATTTTCAAGTGTTTTAACCTCGCCTTTGTAATAAATGTTAAACATGCGGTTATAGGAGTAAACTATGACATTGCCTTTCACATAAAAGAAGTCAGGTCTGTCTGATAAAAGTCTTCGTGTTGAGCCGTTTTCAAATACGCGGAAATTTCCAAGATGGTCGACGTAGGCCATAATACCAAATCCAACTTTGAATGAGTCCGGTGCGAAACTTTCAACCCTGGCTTTATCACCTTTGTAAAAAAGATGAAAGTATCTGTCATAATCATCCACAAAGGCCAATATGTCTTGCCCTGCGGCATATTCGACCGGTGGAATGTTATCAAGCATCTGCATTCGGCCATGATATAAAACATTAAAGAATCCAGATTGATTTACCCATGCAAGCACATTGGAGCCTGCTTTCATGCTCCTTGGTTTGTCAAGCAAAGACTCTTCAAGGAGGATGGTTCTGCCTTTGTAATATGCATACAATTCAGATTTGGAATCATCATAATAGGCGAGAATGCTGTCATTGACAGTCATGATGCTGTTGTAGTATGAAAGTGTTTTTTTTTCTCCCGAATCAAACACATAAAGTACGCTTCCCACTTTGTAAGCGATCAGGTGATCGGTCACAAAGTAACTGAAATCAGCCGCATTCAGCTGGTCGTACGTTTTGCCTTTATAGTATATTTTAAAATCATTCTTGTTGTCAATGTAAGCTACAGAGCTTTGACCGAATTTGTATGATTTGACAGGCAGGTATTCCAGCTGGCGAAACATTCCGTTATCAAAAGCCTGCAGGTATCCTCTGTAATCCGAATAAGCACTCAGGTTTTGTGATGAACATGTGCTTCCCGCCACCAGGAGTGTGAAAAAAAATAATATTGTTTTCAGATAATATGATTTCATTTTTGAATAAGCAGAATTCACATACTGTATCCATTACGGTTAAATTGAATCCAATGTCAGGTTGTCGCCTGTTTGGTTAACTGCCTGAATACATCTTCCAGTTTTCTTTCCTGTTTTTGCATTGAAAGTACAGTCACATCCTTGGAGACTGCGAAGCGAAAAACATCTTCGCGAATATCCTTATCAGAATCTGATATAATATTCCAGTGCAGTCCATCTTCACTTTCAGCGGAGGAAATCTTTTTTATCTGAAGTAAATCTGATTTTCTGATTTGACTGCTGAATTCAACTCGGATGATGGTTTTGCCGCTTGCTGAACTTCTCAGAACGGAAGTGCTTTCGTCTGCGACAATTTTTCCCCTGTTGATGATGATTACTTTTTCACAAATTGCCTCGACCTCCTGCATTATATGAGTGGAGAAGATAACAGTTTTATCTTTTCCAAGGTTTCGTATAAGTTCTCTGATTTCACTCAACTGGTTTGGGTCCAGTCCTGAAGTTGGTTCATCCAATATCAATACCTCCGGATCATGGATAATGGCTTGAGCCAGCCCGACTCGTTGCCTGTATCCCTTAGAGAGAGCTCCGATTTTCTTTTTCTTTTCCAGGCCTAAACCCGTCACACTGATCATTTCTTCGGCTCTGTCTTTAAGATTACCAGGTACTCTGTATAATGCAGCGACAAATTCCAGGTATTCCCGTACATACATATCCAGATAAAGCGGATTATTTTCTGGAAGATATCCTATCTTTCTTTTCACTTCTACTGGATGTTCTTCAACATTCAGCCCACATACTTCCACCACTCCTGCATTGCGGCTGATAAAGCCGGTGATGATTTTCATCATGGTTGACTTGCCGGCACCATTAGGCCCTAGAAAGCCGGTCACGCCGCCTTTTCCAGCATCAAAGCTAACTCCGTCGAGCGCCCTTTGCTCGCCATAAAATTTTGTAACATTATTTACGCGTACCGACATGACTCCTTAATCTGCAGACAAATCTAATTCTTTTAAATTAAGGACTTATTAAATTCTGAATCTCGCCGTCCTTTTCTAATTTCGCATGAGATGGAAGGAGTGGTCATTAAATCAACAGGCTTGCAGTATCTGGTCAGGACCGACGAGAACGAGACTGTTTTATGCAGAATAAGGGGCAACCTTCGACTGAAAGGATTTGAAGCCACTAATCCGGTTACTGTAGGTGACAGGGTATTGCTGGACATTAGAAAGGGTGAAGATCAGGGTTTGATCACAGATTTGTTACCGAGGAAAAATTACATCATTCGAAAGTCTGTCAAGCTAAGCAGGCAGGTTCAAATCCTGGCCGCCAATATTGATCGCGCTTTTGTGGTAGCCACGCCTGTTTTGCCTAAAACTTCACTGGGTTTTATCGACCGTTTCCTGGCTACAGCAGAGGCGTACAACATTTCAGCCGGAATAATTTGGAACAAAGCGGATATATATGATGATGATGTCTGGACCTATATTGAACAAACGCGGGAATTATACGAGAGTATTGGGTATAAGGTATACTGTGTGTCCGCGCTGAGTGGATTTGGAATGGACGGTTTGAGGGAAGGCTTAAAAGGAAATGTGAATCTTTTTTCAGGTCACAGCGGGGTGGGAAAGTCATCTCTGATTAATAAACTTCTGCCCGAACTTGATCTCAAGACTGCCGAATTGTCTTCACAACACCTCAAGGGAATGCATACAACCACATTTGCTGAAATGCATCTTTTACCGGAAGGAGGCTATATAATAGACACTCCTGGGATCAGGGAGTTTGGAACCATTGATTTTGATACCTATGAAGTGTCCCATTTTTTTCCGGAGATTTTCAAAGTCTCAGAAGATTGTTACTTCAACAACTGCATTCACCTCAATGAGAAAGATTGCGCTGTAAAACGAGCTGTTGAAGACGGAAAAATATCTGAAACTCGCTTTGATTCTTACCTTAGTATACTTACCAAACAGGATGTTTTCAAATAATTTTGTTTGATATGAGAGCTGTGATACAAAGAGTAAGCGAAGCTTCAGTCAGTATTGATGGTAAAGTCAAGTCATCGATCGGCAAAGGAATTCTGATTTTTCTTGGAATAGAGGATTCTGATACTGAAGAGGATATTGATTGGTTATGTGCAAAGATTTCCAAACTTCGAATTTTTCCTGATGAAAACGGATCTATGAACATTTCTTTAGAGGATTCTGCAGGTGAAATTCTGCTGATCAGCCAGTTTACACTTCATGCTTCCGTGAAGAAAGGTAACAGGCCTTCTTTTATCAGGGCTGCAAGGCCTGAGACAGCCATTCCATTGTACGAAAAGTTCATTGGAAAACTCGAAGCATATACGAGCAACAAGGTTCATACCGGTGAATTCGGAGCAGATATGAAAGTTTCCCTTGTAAACGATGGCCCTGTCACAATTTGGATTGATACAAAAAACCGTGAATAGACATGAGCGAAGATCTGACACTTAATGACTCACAGAAATTAGTTGATGAATGGATAAGGTCACATGGCGTGCGCTACTTCAATGAACTGACGAACATGGCCATCCTGACAGAAGAAGTAGGAGAGGTGGCACGAATAATGGCAAGAAAATACGGTGAGCAGTCTGGGAAAAAAGATGAAATCGAATTTGCTCTGGCTGACGAATTGGCTGATGTGTATTTTGTGTTAGTTTGTATCGCGAATCAGACCGGGGTAAATCTTGAGGAGGCATTCAGAAAGAATATCGACAAAAAAACAGCCCGGGATCATTCCAGGCATAAGGATAATCCCAAACTCTGAGCTCGGGACTCACTACTTTTTTTTCTTTTTCACTTCAGGGTCTTCGTGAAAGTAATATCTCAGATCCAGTGTCAGGTAACTTCCGTTCAGTTTCCTTTCGTTGAAATACACATCAGTGGTGCTTCTGCGGTACTCAGTTTTGTTCAGGTAAATAAATTCGAAAGGTCTGTGATAAGTGAACCCTAAATAAATGTAACCACTCTTTTCCGTTCTCCATTCCCAACCAAGGTTGGCATGGATTGCCGGCTGAACTACACGGTTTCGGAAAGATACCTGATTATAATTGGTATCAAGAACCTGAACAGCACTGGCAAACATGTCAATTCCGCTGCCCATGGCTGCGTTCATGTAGAGGAATTCTCCGAGTCGTATGTATACAAGAAATGATACCGGAATCTCATAACCTATAATTCTGAAATCCCTGTCAATGTTATTGCTTCCGTCAACTATTTCAAGATTGTATTTTCTTTTCACGTAGTTGATTCCTGATTCAAGCCCGACCAGGTCACTCAGTCCTCTGCGAATTGTCATTCCGCCGCTGAAGCCTGATTTAAGGCCGGTAATGAAAGTTACATCCCTGTCAATCCCGGTTTCTGAGCCGGTCCCTAAAAAAGAAACAGGAAATATTGGCTTATACTGAATGCCTACAGTAGTCACATTCTTCTGAGCTTTGGACTCAGTGAAAAAGAAAAGACATACGGCAAGGAGTAAAAACGCTCTTTTCAGGAACATCTGAAAAATTATCCTTAATAAAAACCTTGTCAGAGTGTTTTGATTTTATTGAGAAAGCTCATCAAGGCCACCCAATACTCCGGATTGTCTGATGAACTGGTCCAGAGTACTTTTGAACCATGATCTCCTGCTGTTTTAGGAATGTATTGCACTTTGATCCTGCTGTTGACATCCCTTACAAGTTGAGTAACCTTATCAGCTTCGCTTTTTGAAGACGTAATGAATACTGGTTTGGTGAGAGATGAAATGCTCTTTGAGACATAATCTTTATCCTTGAAATATTCACCGGGGCTAAATGCCGCCACAGCTTTTACTTTTTCGTTGTTGCAAGCTATTTTCAAAGCCAGTGAAGCGGAATAAGAACTTCCGAGAAGGATAATATTCTGATTATATCTTTCATGCAGATATTCAATAGCTGCGATGATGTCTTGTTCGGCATCTTCGAAGGAAGGCTTCAGTCCCTTGCTCAAAGCATTTGACGCTGTCTCATTTTTAACATTGTTCACCTCATCACCGATCCTCTGATCAATTGCCATGCAGTTAAAACCCAATTTATTCAAGCGCACAGCAGTCTCAAGAAATTCACCTCTTGAAAAACCGTTCTGGTGGCACAAGAGTACAATTGGATACGCTGTGTTCACCGGATACCAGTCGGCTGATATCATGACCTGATCTTTCGACGGGAATTGAACGGTTAGCTGAGCGTTCGCCTTTTGTGAAGACATAAGAATGAAAATATGAAGAATTAAAATGGCGAATGAATGGTATGCAAGTCTTTTCATGAGCAGATTTAATTTCGAAATATAGTAAATTAAGACAAAATCAAAATATTGGCAATGATGTTCATTGAGAAATTTATACGCTTTCTTATGGAATTATTACCAAGCTGACATCTGTAGGGTCTCCATCAGTTCAATATTGATAAACAGCATACGTTCTCCACTAACATGACATTGTTTAAAAGTACCTGCATCCCGCATCAGTGCTCAGTATCCGCAGGGTAACTTTGCATGTTACCAAAGAATTCTCAGATGATAAACACAATTTTGCTGCAGATCAGCCAGTCCGGAACGGACACTGCCATGAACGCCATTAATGCAATCGCCGGGCCGGCTGAACAGAGTATTTCCCTATGGGATATGGCCGAAAAAGGCGGACCAATCCTCATTCCGATTGCCATATTTTCCATCCTGGCCATTTACATCTTTTTCGAACGGCTTTTCACTATTCGCCGTTTCTCGAAAATTGACATGAATTTCATGCATCAGATACGGGATCATGTGCATTCAGGAAATGTGGAATCAGCTAAAATGCTTTGCCAGAAAACAGACAGTCCGGTAAGCAGGATGATTGAGAAAGGTATCATGCGTTTAGGAAAACCAGTTAAGGAAATTGAAGGCGCGATTGAGAATGTTGGCAAGCTGGAAATTTATAAAATGGAAAAAAACCTGAATATCCTTGGAACAATAGCGGGTATAGCTCCGATGTTCGGTTTTCTTGGTACCATATTCGGAGTAATCAAAATATTTTACATGATTTCTGCGCAGAACAGCTTGGAAATTAATACTATTTCAGGCGGACTTTACGTAAAGATGATTTCCAGCGCAGCAGGTCTTCTGGTTGGAATGGTTGCATATGCATGTTACCATTACCTGGTTCACCTTATCGACAGGATCATCAACAAAATGGAAATTAACGCAGTTGAATTCATCGATCTGCTGGAAGAACCGGTCAAGAACTGATTAGTCAGAGTAGTTCACATTAAGAATCAGGTAAAATGAAATTAAAAAGAAGAACAAGAGTAGTTGGAGAAATATATACGGCATCGTTGAACGATATCATGTTCTTCCTCCTGTTATTTTTTCTCATCACCTCTACGCTCGCTACACCGAATGTGCTTAAGCTATTGTTGCCATCAGCAAAAAGCAGCAGCCAGTCGGTCAAGCATCCGCTCACTATTTCTGTGACTTCTGATTTACAATATGCTATCAACAATACATCAGTTCCTCAGGAACAGCTGGAGGAAATATTGAGAGCAAGTATCCAGGGGCAGACCGATCCGACAGCTCTTCTTAAAGTTGACAAGTCTGTACAGGTTCAAAACCTGGTAGATCTGCTTGATGTCGGGAACAGGTTACGAATCAAGATGGTCCTTGCGACCCAGACATCCAAGCAATAAGAAAAATGGACGCAAACATCCGTTCACGGTCTATCATCATATCCGTTGCTGTGCATGCGGCAATTTTTCTCATCCTCCTGTTCGCGGTTATGAAGACCAGCATCCCTCCTTTTCCTGAATCAGGTGGAGGAGGGGGTGTGTTGGTGAACATTGGTTACATGGACATGGCAGCCGGTGATATTCAACCCATGTCTGACAATAATATTTTCGAACCAATACCCCTCAAAACTAGTGCTGCAAACAGTGAAGAAAACTTCGCTACTCAGGACCTTGAGGATGCTCCCATTTCCCGGCCCAACAAACCCGAGAAGAAAAATGAAGTGAAAAAAGTAATCACTGATGTAACTCCCGCTAAAACCGAACAGAAGAAGACCGAGCCGGTAAGAACAGCTGATGCTCGTTCATTATATCCGGGTAAAACCAATAACAGCCGGTCACAAGGTACAGGAACAGGAGTCGGAGACCAGGGTGATCCACTTGGAGATCCGAATTCACTTTACACCGGAAGAAACGGAAGTGGAGGTGGTTCCGGAGGGGGAAGCGGAACCGGTACAGGAATCGGCGAAGGACCAGGTTCCGGAGCGGGCAGAGGAGGAGGAGTCTCTTTTGATCTGAGAGGCAGGGAAATGATTCGCAAGCCACAGATTAATGACAGATCGCAGGAGACCGGAAAAGTGGTAGTGGAGATTACTGTGAATAAAGACGGTAATGTTGTTACAGCCGTACCCGGTGGCCGTGGCTCAACCACAACTTCCTCATACCTGAACGAGCTGGCCAAGGAAGCTGCGATGAAAGCGAAGTTTAATCCCAGCCCTGAAGGTGCCGACATACAAAAAGGTACAATCACCTTTATTTTTGTAGTGCAGTGATTTTACTTGCCGAAACAGAAATTTTCTGCCGGAGGAATAATTTTTTTTCAATCTTGTGAATGCATTTCACAAATGAATTACTCCGAAACGATCAGATATTTGTTTGATTCATTGCCAATGTTCCACAGGATCGGTGCAGCTGCTTACAAAGCGGATCTTTCAAATATTCTCCGGCTCTGCGAATTGTTAAATCATCCTGAAAGCAAGTTTCGTTCTGTTCATGTTGCTGGAACAAATGGGAAAGGATCGGTTTCCTCCATGCTTGCATCTGTTTTCACAGCAGCAGGATATAAGACCGGACTTTTCACCTCTCCGCATCTAAAAGATTTCAGGGAAAGAATCAGGATTAATGGTGAAATGATACCTGAAGAAAAAGTGATCAGATTTGTTGAAGATAATCGTGCCTCATTTGAAGAAATTAAACCTTCCTTTTTCGAGTGGTCCACGGCGCTCGCTTTTTCTCATTTTGCAGAGGAAGGAGTGGACATGGCGATTATCGAAACAGGTATGGGCGGACGTCTTGATTCTACGAATGTCATTATTCCTGAGTTGTCTGTCATTACCAACATTGGCTGGGATCATATGCAATTTCTTGGTGATTCACTGGAGAAAATAGCAAGAGAAAAGGCCGGAATAATTAAAAAAGGTGTTCCGGTTATTATTGGTGAAAAGCACGATGAAACCAAGGATGTCTTTTGTGAAGTCGCAGATTCCTTAAGCAGTCCTCTTGCATTTGCCTCTGAAATCTGGGCAGTAAAAATTGTTTCTGTTTCAGATTATCTGGAATTGGATGTCTTTTGGAATGAAAAGACAGAGTACCATGCATTGAAACTTGAGCTTAAAGGAAATTATCAATTGAAGAACATTCTAAGCCTGATGCAGGCAATTGATCAGTTAAAGCATGCAGGTTATAAGCTGGAAGAAAAACATATTCGGGACGGATTGATGAATGTTCGAAAGTACAGCGGGCTGCAGGGGAGATGGCAGATTCTAAATCACAAACCGCTGATTATTGCAGATACTGCGCATAATAAACCTGGTCTTGAAATGGTGCTGAATCAGATCATGAATACAGATCACGACAAGCTGCACATAGTTCTGGGAATGGTTCAGGATAAAGACGTGGTAGGGATAATGAGGATGTTTCCAAAAAAGGCTAATTATTATTTTTGTCATCCACAAATTCCACGCGCATTGAATGCAAAAGATCTAGCGAATCATGCGCAGAATGAAGGCTTGTCAGGAATAGTTTACTCATCAGTCAGAGACGCACTTCAAGCAGCTAAGGAAAGAGCAGGGAAAAATGATTTGATTTTTATAGGAGGAAGTACCTTCGTTGTAGCAGAAGCGATTTAAATCAAACCGAACTTATTTCATTTGTTGCTGAAGGCGTTTTTCTTCTTCAATTCTGCTCTGAATGATGGGCACATATTCTCTTCCAAGTTTATTACCGTATTTTGTATAAGCTTCCTGTGCCCAGTGAAGTGCGGTTCCGTATTCTCCGATTACTTCGTTAGCGACTGCTATATTATAAGCTAACCTGCCCGCGTCTTTTTCATTAGCAGATGAAAGCCCTTTTTTCCAAACATCAATCGCTTCCTTCCACTGGGCTACATCCGCAAATCGAGATCCCTGAGCAACATCCGGACTGTCTTTGCCTTTTGAATAGAAATCTCTGGAAATACGAACCGGCATAGGGGAGATTTTATATGCATATGCGTCACCGACCATTCCTGCAAGCTGTTTGTTGGCAGCTGATTTTGTAATCAGCACACGAAGTGCGTCTGAAGGATTCGTACCTGCAGCTTCCCAGCTGTTGGAACGGTCGACAAATTGCTGATCAACAATTTGCCTGTCTTTAGGATAATAAGTTCGAATTCCCATTTTGATTTTACCTACTCCCTGAGCGTAGTATTCTGTGTATTCCACTTCTTTCTTTTCCTTGCCTTCACCTACGTGTTTTTTCTTTATGCGGGAACCGTTTGTAATAATAAAATTGCTGTCAAACACTTCCAACGCAACCACAGCTTCCGCCTGATACTTTGCGCATAGTTGTTCTATCACATTCCACTTCAAAGCCTCAGGAAACACAGCTGTCACATTGTTGCCAATTAGCCTGTCGGGATGGATTTTCACATTGTATCTCGGAGACATATCAAGTTTTCCTTTCAGCCTCATCATAGCTTCCTGAGCAGCAATACGGTCATCGGCGGGCATTTCACCGGTCAGAATACCTTCCAGAATATTTACCATTTCATTACTGAATTTAGTTCTGTCAACCAGAAGAAGAGTATTGACATCTGGAGGCATCGTTATCTCAGCAGGTTGAGTGATGTTGAAAGAGACCGATTTGGAAGGACCGCAGGAATGCATCATCAAAACTGATACTGCAATAGCGGAGAGGAATATTAATTTATTCATCATGGAATGCGATATTAACTTTGTGTTTTATTGTATGAGTTGAAACTTAAGCGACACCAGGTTTGTCAAATATCATACCTTTCTTTGAGATTAAAGTTTCGACGAAATTCCTGCAGCTGATTCCATGGCTAGACGGAACATGTTTTCCAGGCTTTTTTCTCTCTGCTCTGCGGACATGCTGTGGCTAGTGCCAATCACGTCTGAAATGGTAAGAATACATCCTGCCATCTTTTTCAGGTACAAGGCATTAGCGAACAAGGCAAAGGACTCCATCTCAACTGCCAGGCAATTGTTTTTGCCTGCAATTTCAGGCAATGCAGGATTACTGCGGTAAAACACATCGCTGCTGTGGATGTTCACAGTTTTCATATCCATACCAAGTTTTGCTGATGTATTATTGATTTCGCTGAAGGCAATACCCTGATGAAGAAAATTATCCTCTTTATACCCGAAGGCGCATTCAGCATAAGTGGATTCACTGTATGCTTTTTCGACGTTCAGCAGGTCATAGAGTTTTAATTCCTTCGCATAGGCCCCAGCTGTGCCAATGCGGATGATGCAGTCTACATTGTACTCAGCATATAACTCGAAAGAATAAATGCCGATGGATGGGCATCCCATTCCGCTGGCACCGACACTAATGCTATAACCATTGTATGAGCCTGTATACATGAATGCATTACGGGTAGTGCTGACCAGCTTAGGATTTTCAAGATATTTTTCTGCAATGTGTTTTGCCCTCAAGGGGTCTCCCGGCATTAATACCACTTTGGCAATTTCTCCGGCTTTGGCGCTGATGTGTACGCTCATTCCTGACTTATTGGATTTGATGTAAAATTAAAAATGAATTTTCTGTAAGTATAAATAAAAATTATCATAAAGGAGTTTGACTTGACTACTGTTATTGATATAGGTGTATCATAGTACGAATTCCGCCAAGAGGATATGCTCTGAAGCATTTTCTGAACTATTCCTTGTCAGGAGTTTTTCCAGCCGGCTTTTGCTTTTCCAGCCTTTGAGTTCCTTCTCTCTGGCGTATGCCAGTTTTTTCGAAGAGAAAGATTCGGAGTAAACAAGTTTCCAGTCTTTGTGCCTTCCTGTAAATCCCTTGTGATTTGATAAATGCTTTCTGATCCGGTCTTCAATATTTTGTCCGGTTACACCGATGTAATAAAGGTCAGCAGAGATGCTGTATAAAATATAAACGAGGTACATAAACGACAAAACCCACCATTCGGTGGGCTTTCGTGGGAGCAACAGGGTTCGAACCTGTGACCCTCCCGTGCTTACAGCACGGGATGCTCTGAAGGATTCGCTGCATTATTCGCTGTCAGGAGTTTTTCCAGCCGGCTTTTGCTTTTCCAGCCTTTGAGTTCCTTCTCTCTGGCGTATGCCAGTTTTTTCGAAGAGAAAGATTCGGAGTAAACAAGTTTCCAGTCTTTGTGCCTTCCTGTAAATCCCTTGTGATTTGATAAATGCTTTCTGATCCGGTCTTCAATATTTTGTCCGGTTACACCGATGTAATAAAGGTCAGCAGAGATGCTGTATAAAATATAAACGAGGTACATAAACGACAAAACCCACCATTCGGTGGGCTTTCGTGGGAGCAACAGGGTTCGAACCTGTGACCCCCTGCTTGTAAGGCAGGTGCTCTGAACCAGCTGAGCTATGCTCCCAATTTTTATTTCTTTCGCTCAACCTGTGACTCTCCCGACTTTAGTCGGGATGCTCTGAACCAGCTGAGCTCCCGGAGACCGGGACAAGTTATGCTCCCAATTTTTATTTCTTTCGCTCAACCTGTGACTCTCCCGACTTTAGTCGGGATGCTCTGAACCAGCTGAGCTCCCGGAGACCGGGACAAGTTATGTCCCCAATTGGGAGCGCAAATATAGAAAAATCAAACCTTACAAATCAAAAAAATGTTTTTTATTCTTTGATTGTAGCTTCGATTGTAAGGACGGCAATCCTTTCAAATTGAAAAGATTAAGGATGAAATGGAGTTGATTGGTCCTTCTACCTTCAATTTATTATTGGCACATCCTCTGAAGATTCAAAAATTTCGATCAGGAATCATCGACTTTCTGAAAGATGAATTTATCCTGACAATCGGCATGTGCTATCTGACATAATGATGATCATTTGAATAATTCTTGTTAGCAGATTTATAAGTGAAAATGATAGCAGGAGATCAGACAGAATTTAAACTTTAAAAGCCACACAATGAACAACAATTCCGACGAACAAATTTCCACTGCTTCTTCCAAAGCTGGACTGAAACAGATGTTTTTCATCTTATGGACAATGGGTGAAAATTTTCCTGCGAAGAAAACATTTACTTCCACTGAATTGAGCCGCCATGAAAGTTATCTGCGACAGGCATTCAGGGAAGGAAAGCTTTTAATGGCTGCCCTTTTTGAAAACGGGAGTGGCATTATCACATTGGTGGAGGCTGAAAATGAAATTGAAGTCCAAAAATTCGTGAGGACGAACCCCGATGTGGTGGATAAAAAGTTATCAGCCAGAATCAAAGCCTGCAAACCTGTGTACTGGAAAAATTACCAGACCTGATCTGATGATTCATCTTTGTGCAGTAGCAGTCCGGTTTTCCACCGTTTGCCCGTCACGCACAACAAACGTAAAGCTCAGGGTATTGTTGCTATTGTAATTGCCGCTTCCTTGTATGGTATCTACGCCAACGAATGTTGGAATCGTCAGTGAGTTCCCTGAAACTACGGCAGGGATAAAGGTATTTGAACCGGTTCCGTCAAAATTTGACATCAGGATCTGGTCCGGTGCGCTGTTAGAAGCGCTGATATTCATGTTGAAATTAATATCACCACCCGGACCCGTTGAAAATCCTCTCCAGGAACCGAGGAATTTATCCCTGTCGCTCGTATTGGGATCCTCCTCTGTTTTTTCGCAGGAACTCAACAATGCCGTCACAAACAACATCAGCATAGTGAACGCTTTATAACTCTTCTTTTTCATGTAGGAAATTTTCACGGTAAAACCCAAAGATAATGCCAATGTATATTGTGCTTGTATTATCCGCGAAGTCTTTCTTTCAAGTCCAGACGGAACTGCCTGGCGCAATCCTGCGCAATGTCATAGCCTGCATCCGCATGTCTGATTACACCCATTGCCGGATCATTGTGCAATACTCTTCTGAGTCGCTTTTCTGCATCATCACTGCCATCCGCTACGATCACCATACCTGCATGTATGGAATAACCAATGCCGACTCCTCCTCCGTGATGGAGAGATACCCAACTCGCGCCTCCTGCAGTATTGATTAATGCGTTGAGCACAGGCCAATCTGCGATTGCATCACTTCCGTCCTTCATTGCTTCAGTTTCCCTGTTAGGAGAAGCCACAGATCCTGTGTCCAGGTGATCCCGGCCGATCACAATCGGTGCTTTTACTTTGCCGGTGCGAACCAATTCATTGAATGCAAGACCTGCTTTTTCACGCTCACCCATTCCCAGCCAACAGATTCGAGATGGCAAGCCTTGAAAAGCAATTCTCTCCTGCGCCATTTTTAACCAGCGATGAAGACTTTTATTTTCAGGGAAGAGTTTCATGATGAGTTCATCTGTTACTTTAATATCCTCCGGGTCTCCGCTCAGAGCGGCCCATCGGAAGGGGCCTTTGCCTTCGCAGAATAAAGGACGAATATAAGCAGGAACGAAACCTGGAAAATCAAATGCATTGCTGACACCTTTTTCAAGCGCTCTGCCACGAAGATTATTTCCATAGTCGAATGTGACGGCACCGGATTTTTGGAAATGCAGCATCAATCGGACATGTTCTGCCATGGAATCATAACTCATTTCAATATACTTTTCCGGATTGCTTTCACGCAAGACATTTCCTTCCTCCACAGTTACACCTTCAGGCAAATAACCAACAAGAGGATCGTGAGCGGAAGTCTGGTCAGTAAGCACATCCGGAATAATTCCTCTTTCTTTCAGTCGAGTAAGTAGTTTAACAGCTGTACAAATAACAGCAATGGATTTATTTTCTTCTTTGTTCTTACATTCTAGTGCATGGTCAATTGCCCGGTCAATATCATGTTCGATATAATCGAGGTAACGGGTGTCAATCCTCTTTTGAGCTCTCCATTCCTCTACTTCAGCGGCCAGGCAAACTCCGTCTGCCATAGTAATCGCCAATGGTTGCGCCCCGCCCATTCCGCCAAGTCCGGCCGTTACACAAAGCTTTCCTTTCAGGCTTCCTTTGAAATGCTGATCAGCAATCGCGTTGAAAGTTTCATAGGTGCCTTGCACAATTCCCTGTGAACCGATATAGATCCATGATCCTGCCGTCATTTGTCCGTACATGATAAGTCCCTGCTTTTCCAGTTCATCAAATACCTTCATCGTAGCCCAGTGCGGAACAAGTTGAGAGTTGCTGATGATTACCCTTGGAGCATCCTTGTGTGTAGGCAGAATTCCGACAGGTTTTCCGCTTTGAACCAACAGGGTTTCATCATCATTCAAATCTCTCAGTGCTTTTACGATGAGGTTGAATGAATCCAGATCTCGGGCTGCTTTGCCGCGTCCTCCATATACAATCAGATCTTCTGGTCTTTCTGCAACGTCTGGATCGAGGTTGTTGTGCAGCATGCGCAAGGCAGCTTCTTGTATCCATCCCTTGCAGGAAATGTGTGTCCCGGTAGGAGTCTTTGTTTTAGAAAGATCAAGTTTTTGTGAATCAACTGTGATTGCCATGATTATTGGATTTGTTGTTCTTTTTTTGTTGTTCATTTTTTTCTTTCCAGGGGCAATGCAGGCATCCGCTTTGGCAGCAGTAACCGCGTTTGAGATGATACTTTTCTGTGAAAATGATGTATCCCTCTGGAGAAAGGTAATAGTCTTCCGGATCGAATTTATCTAAATGTGACATGCTGGCATTCCTGCATTGCAGGCTCTCATCATCCTGAAACACTGCAAATTTACCGAAATAAAGGAAGCGGCAAAAGCGTAGATTTACCCAATGGAATTGCATCATACAACAGAACTGTTGCAAAAAGTGGATTTCCCCGGAATCAGTGACAGAGGTATTTCATTATTCATTGCGCGAGAAGATCTCAGACATCCTTTTCTTTCAGGGAATAAGAACCGCAAGCTGAAGTACAATATTGAAGATTACCAATCATCCGGATGCAAGGCTATCATCACATTCGGTGGAGCATGGTCAAATCACTTGGTTGCATGTGCGTATTCCTGTCACGAAAAACAAATTCCTTGTCTGGCCATTATTCGTGGTGAGGAAATTGAAAATCCAGTTATCAATTTTCTCAGGTCAAAAGGAGTAAAACTGATTTTCACGAGTCGTGAAACTTACCGCAGACGTTACGATGATGATGCTCATTCTTACTTTGCTTCTTTGGCATTGAAGATTTATCCTGAAATTGCAGAAGACATATCAGATCTGTTTATGATTCCTGAAGGCGGGTCGAATGTTGCCGGTGTTAAGGGCTGTACAGAAATGATGGAAGACATTGATCTGAAACCTGATTTTGTAGTTTGCCCTTGCGGTACCGGAGCCACTCTTGCCGGCATTGCAAAATCACTTGAGTCCGCTCAAACTGCTATTGGAATAGCTGTTCTTAAAGGCGCCTTGTTTTTGGAAGAAGCGGTTCTCAAATTCGGTGCTGATCGCGGAAGTTTCAGAATCATTCACGATTTTCACGAAGGAGGATATGCTAGGGCTGGACCTCGATTGTTAAATTTTTGCGAGATGTTCAGTAGTCAGACAGGCATACCTGTTGAGCCGGTTTATACTGGAAAAATGTTTTTCGGACTTATTCAAATGATACAATCAGGATATTTCCCGTCGCATTCTAATGTCCTGGCCATTCACACTGGAGGAATCTATCACTTTGAAAATGAGAATAAAATGTAAGGTTTCAGGATAAATTCATGAAAACATGTATCCCTTTACGATGCTTATCGTTCTAAGAATCAAAATGTCACTATTATTCACAGAAGAATTTCTCATCGGTGAATATTATAATTGTTAATCACGTTTAATGTTTATGAAAAGGATTTGGGTATTCATCATCAGCTTGTTTCTGTGTACAGAAATGTTTGCTTTGGAAGCAAAAAAGTTAAGCAGGGAAGAGTATATAATGATGTATAAAGATGAAGCCATTCGCGATATGCAGCTTTCAGGCATACCGGCAAGTATTAAAATGGCCCAGGCTCTTCTTGAATCAAGCAATGGTAACAGTCCCCTTGCACGTGAAGCAAACAATCATTTTGGAATCAAGTGTTCTAACTGGAACGGACCCGGCTACATCCAGGATGATGATACCAAGGATGAATGTTTCAGGAAATATCCTTCAGTTTTTGATTCTTACAAAGACCACAGCAACTTTTTACGTACCAGACCACGTTATGCATTTTTGTTTGAATACGACCGCACAGATTACAAAGCATGGGCGAAAGGGTTGAAACAGGCTGGTTATGCAACCTCACCAACTTATGCGGAAAAATTAATCAAGATTATCGAGGATTTTGAACTTTATAAGCTTGATACCGGAGGAATGCCCGCACCCTTGGCTTCAGCAGGAAACAAGGATATCAGCATTCCAGTTGACGCCCCGGTTCCGGTTAGAGAAACAGTGATTCATAAGCCTTCTGTTTCTGAGGGTATTTCAATCGGAAAAGACAGAAAAGTTTTTCAGATCAATGGTACGGATTGCATTTATGCACGTAAAGGGGACAATCTTCAAAAAATAGCCAACGAGTTTGAGTTAGGCCACTGGCAACTTCCAAGATATAATGAAATGGACCCGACTACACCGCTTGCAGAAGGCCAAATCGTTTATTTGAAGCCAAAGAAAAACTGCGGACAAAAGAATCTGGTGATTGCACGTGAAGGGGATACTCCACATTCAATTGCACAAAGTCATGGTGTGAAGCTTAAGTCGGTACTGAAATACAATAACATCCAGGAAGGCGAAGCTTTGAAACCAGGTCAGAAGATTTATCTAAAGAAGAATTCCTGAATCAGTCGAAGCTCACTGTGATCAGATAGAATTTATTTTCTCTGTACGCAGGCATGATCAACGTTTCCTCATCAATCTGTTTTGCTGCAGTAGCTAAGACTGACACCCTTTCAACTTCATTGAAAAGCACATCTGTTTTCTGATTTCCTTGTCCGTCAATTGATGTGATCAGGACGCTACTTCGTTCCGATACGTATTTGTTGTATATGAAGTAGAGAATTCCTCCGCAGTTAACCGAGGCATAGGAAGAATAAAAACCGCCATCATCTACGGAGCTTTGTTCCTTACTGACCAAATTTGTCCAGTGAAGCTTACCGTCAGGATGAACTGAAATCACCATGATGCTTCCGAAATTGTAGTAGTAGTGGGATATCATGGTTTGGGTATAGTAATCCCAGTAAGTTCTTGTAGTCTGGTAAAAACTTTCAGCTGCGAGCCCTACACCTCCGTCATTCCGAAGTATAAGACGATCAATGGAGTAATTAATCAATTCTCTGCTTTTGTTTTCTTTTCTTTCTCCGATGAATTTCTGAAGATATGAAGTTGGGAATGCCGAGGTGAAAACTTTTGAATCGCTGAATGAATCTTCATCCATACTGTAGTAAAAAATTCCTGCAGTAGAATAAGTAGTTTTGTCAGAATAATATCCGCTGACTACAATTTTTTTATTGTATGCATCTGCAGCCACTGAAGCGTCAGTTAAAAACTTGTCTTCAATTTTGATTTCCTTGTCGCAATACAATCCGCTGATTCTGTTGTAGCCATGCAGAGTATAAAAGCTTTCTCCCGGGGCCTTCACTTTCTTATCTGTCAGAAATCGAATGCCCAGGACATAGAAGTTGCCTTCATTTGACAACACATAGGTGAGAGGAGCATATAAACGTGCTGGGATCTGAAAACGAATTTCTTTTTTATAAATGTTATTCAGATCAGAATCAAGTAAAACGGCAGTGAATGACTGTGATTTTTTATCCTTTGCAATTTGGCGGTAAGTGAATGCCAGCATTTTTCTGTTTCTGGAATAGAAAACTCCGGGCAAGTTGTCATCATCAATGTTTTCGGATGCGAATTTGTCGATCAGTGCGGCAGGCCCGGAATAATTCAAAGCAGCATCAAGGTATTGTGCGAAGAAAGAATAAGTCCTGTCCTGCTTATCGAAGGTGTAAAAAACTACAAGTACTTTTTCATCAATCACTTCGAGATCAGCTATGACTCCAGCTTCCGCCGGTGCAAGTAATTCTTTCTCCGTTTGAAGGGACATAGCAGAGGAGAATTTCTGCAAAATATATTTTCTTGTTTTAAAACCAGACCTAACTCTGGTGCTGCCAAAACTTAGATTGCTTCTTACCATGTAGAAACCGCCAGGAGCTTCTCCAAGAATTTTCAGATATGGATGTTTGTTGTCGTCACTTAAAGGAGCAGACCATTTGACCTGTTGGGAAAAGCAATCATAGTTAGACCCAATCAGGAATACTAAAGAAAGTGTTATAATGGAATTTTTAATTGCAGACATGTAATGTATACGAAAGCAATTTATAAAATATTTTAGTGGAAGTGGAGTTTTAATTAGACCTAATCACTTTTACAAGTGATTTTAAAGTCAGAAGGTCGCCGGGGAAAATCAGTTTAATTCTGCAAGCACAGTCACTCCACCCTTCACGGCTTGATTGAGTTCCACATTCACTTTTGTGCCTATGGGAAGAAAAACATCGACACGTGAACCAAACTTAATGAATCCCATTTCTTCTCCTTGCTTTACTTCCTTTCCTTCTGTGGCATAGCACACAATTCTTCGTGCCAATGCACCTGCAATTTGTCGCATGAGCACACGTACTCCGGATGGCTTGTCTACCACTACGGTAGTCCTTTCATTTTCAGTGGATGATTTTGGGTGCCATGCAACGAGATAAAGTCCAGGGTGATATTTGCTGAAAGACACTTTGCCCTCAACCGGATATCGGTTTACATGGACGTTCACTGGCGACATGAAGATTGAGACTTGCAGCCTGCGATCCTTGAAGACTTCATTTTCTTCGGTTTCTTCAATCACAACAACTTTACCATCAGCGGGAGCGATAACCAGTTTATCACCCTGAGTGAGATTCCTTTTTGGGTGACGGAAAAACTGAAGAACTATCAAAAAGAGTGCAATGGAAATTATCAGTATGATTTGCCTTGCAATAGGATAAGATTCCAGCAGGTATTGACTCAGAAAATGAACTGCTGTGAGAAGCAGAACTGTCAGAATCAGTGATGCGTATCCTTCCTTGTGAATGGTCATGATTTAATTTAAGTAATATTTAACAAATAAGCCAGATGTTTTATAGTCTATTTGAAGGATTAATAACATCCACGAGCTTTCACGGCTTTGGCCACCTTTTCCAGGGCAAACATGTAGGCGGCAATTCTCATAGAGACTTTGTATTTCTGTGCCATTTTCCAGACATTATTAAATGCTCTGGTCATTGAAAGATCAGCGCGTTTATGAATCTCTTCAACAGGATAATAATAACCAAACCTGTTTTGTGTCCATTCGAAATATGATACCGTCACACCTCCGCCATTAGCAAGAATATCCGGAATGACCATGATGTTTTTTTCCTGCAGGACTTCATCGGCCCCTGCTGTGATTGGTCCATTTGCTCCTTCTACAATTAGTTTCGCTTTCACATTTGCTGCATTGTGTCTGCGAATTTGGTTTTCCAAAGCACATGGAGCAAGGATGTCAGCATTTAGGGTAAGCAATTCTTCATTGCTTATCATTTTTCCGTCTTTAAATCCTTGAAGTGTTCCTTTGTTCGCATTCCTGTATTCGATCGCTTTTTCAATGTTGATTCCTTTTGGATTCAACCAGGCTCCAGTGTGATCACTGATTGCTATGACTTTTATTCCGGCATCCTCGAAATACTTTGCAGTGATTGAGCCTACATTTCCGAAACCCTGAATGGCTGCTGTGGATTTTTTCGGATTCATTTTGAGTTTTTTCATTGCTTCCATAGCAGCAACAAAAACTCCTCGGCCTGTGGCTTCCACTCTTCCTTCCGAACCTCCAAGATCCAGCGGTTTTCCTGTAACCACACCGGGAGTGAATTCTCCTTTCAATTTAGAGTATTCATCAACTATCCATGCCATTTCCCTGGGACCTGTTGAAACATCAGGTGCAGGAATGTCTTTATCAACTCCTATAACATCGCGCATTGCGACCGTATAAGCACGTGTAAGTCGTTCCAGTTCGCCTACTGACATTTTAGAAGGGTCGCAAGTGATACCGCCTTTGGCACCGCCGTAAGGAATGTCGGCAATAGCGCATTTCCAGGTCATCCATGCCGCAAGTGCTTTCACTTCATCAAGATTCACCTCCATGGAATAGCGAATTCCGCCTTTTGATGGTCCTCTTCCTGTGCTATGAATGATTCTATAGCCTTCGAAGACTTTCATTTTGCCGTCATCCATTCTGACTGGAAGACTTACCAGGTACTGCCTGTCAGGGCTTTTGAGGATGTTATATGTTTCCTCATCAAGACCGATTTTTTCTGCTGCAACTTTGAAGCGTTCCAGCATTGATTCGTACGGGTTTGTAGATTCAGCTGATTGTGGTGCAGGGGTAATCTTCTTCTTTCCTTTGATTTCCGCGGTAAGCATGCAGTTTTAATTAGGGCGACGAAGGTAGAAATTATTTGAATTGAGATGTTGACAGAATGAAACTACCGCTGTAAATGGCTGAAAAAGAAATACGTGCGGTAGGTAGGGCTGATTCTTAAAAAAGAATATGGTAGACAAATACAAATGGAGCAGAAATGAGGAGTCCATCGAAACGATCCAGAAAGCCACCGTGACCTGGTAAGAGGGATCCGGAATCTTTTATATTGATGCTTCTTTTAAACATGGACTCCACCAGATCTCCCAGAGGACTTACAAGAAGAATGATTAATCCGGTTATCAGCCACTGCTCCAGAGTAAAATTGTCTGAAAGCAAAGAACAGACATAAGCCATGATCATTCCCAGGACAAGTCCTCCGAAAAATCCTTCCCAGGTTTTTTTCGGAGAGATTCTTTCAAAGAGTTTGTGTTTTCCCAAGTGCTTTCCTGCAAAATATGCTCCGGTATCTCCGGCCCAGAGGATGAAAAAGAAACCCAGAATGTTATCAAAGTTATAGGATGAATCGTTTTTTCCTGTGGAAGAATAAAGATAGAACAGAAAGAGAGGAAGTGTGATATATACAAATCCCAAAAGGGTATAAGCGATATTGATGAATGGTTTTTCTTCAGCCTTATACAGTTCCCGAATAAAAATAATGAATGGTAAAAGAATCAAAAGCGCAGCGAGGTTCAGTGAAATGCCGAATGCAGATTGCAAAAGCGGAGCAATGAATGGAGTGATTCCGGCGATTACACCGAAACGGGCCTGAGGCCTGAAGCCCTCTTGCCTGCACAGCTTATAGAATTCAGCAAGACTCAGTGATGTTATCAGCATCAATAGCAGTAGAAATGTGCTTTCACTCCAGATGATGGAAAAGATTACGAGGCTTGCTCCTATTATGCCGGTTATAAATCGTAATGCGAGGTTGCTCAAAGCTTATTTTGTTCTATGATTAAACGAGCCAGGATTGAATTATCAGGATGTACGTACACTTCGATGTCTCCAATTCCGATGTAACTCGAGTCCCTCTTGTCAATCGCCACAGAAGGAATGTTATTGTCTTCAAGCACTGCACGGACTATTTCCACCAGGTGAATTTTATCGCTTATATATACACTCTCCCAGTCTCGTTCCATCAGCAATTTCAGTGATGGATGATGTCATCAATCAGAAACACGAAAATGTCCCTGGGGCCGTGGGCCGGTGTGACGAGTGTTTTCTCAATATCAGCCGTACGGCTTGGGCCTGTTAGAGAAGCAATCATTGAAGGGAAATTGTCAGGATATCTTTCACGCATTGCCAACAGAGCATCTTTCATTTCAGGAACAAGCTGGGATGTGTATGCCTTAATAACGTGCGTTGTCGGGACGACGAACAGCCTTCTGCCTGAACCTTGAGCTGAAGATACAATGACACTTCCGAGCCGTGCTACCAAAGCTTCACAGGAAGTGATTCCCACCATTCCTTCAGGAAGGTCATAATCTTCTGATGTGTAAGGAAATTCTACCGTGTCGAGTAGTCCGCAAATTTCCTGTTCCCAGCAGTAAAATCGCTGCCAGTTATTTGCAGTGGCTTCCTTCATCAATTGCTCAATAAAATCGATTTCGTTTTCACAAAAGACGAATTTACCTCCTACAGCTGTAAATGCTTTGGCAAATTGCTCTTCCAGAGAGAGGTCTCCGGACGAATACACATTCTTTTCCCAGTCGATAGAAGGGAAACGAGACACTGTCTTGTGAATGAGAGCTTGTCTGATTCTCTTTAAAATTTTTTCCCGGGTTGTGCTTTCTTCCATTGAACGAATGCTTAAGGCGAAGATACAACAAAGAGAATGATTCGAAAGCGGCGATAATCATATAAAAAAAAACGGGAATATTTCTTTCCCGTTTCTATTATTATTTGACGACTTAATCAGGCTGGCTTATCAAGGCCTTCAGTGGTTTCGCCTTCAATTTCAGTTGGTCCTGAGTGTTCGGCTTTTGGTTCCGGCGATTCGCTTTTGGTTCCGGCAGGCTTATGTTCGCCATTTCCGTTCATGACGGTCATGGCCGGTTCATGCTTGTCTGGCCAAGGTCTTTTGCCGAAAATTCTTTCAAGATCTTCCTTGAAAAGCACTTCTTTTTCAAGGAGACGTTTTGCCAGTTGAGAAAGCTGGTCCTTATGATCATTCAGAAGCTTTTTCGTCTTATTATAAGCTTCTTCAATCATGATTTTCACTTCCTGGTCAATAACCTGTGCTGTCTGTTCACTGTATGGCTTTCCAAAAGTGTATTCTTGCTGACCCGATGAATCGTAAAATGAAATATTGCCGATCTTTTCATTAAGTCCGTAAACTGTCACCATCGCGTAAGCCTGTTTGGTGATTTTCTCAAGATCACTTAGTGCTCCTGTTGATACTTTGCCGAAGATGATTTCTTCCGCAGCACGGCCTCCGAGAGCGGCGCAAATTTCATCCATGAGCTGTTCTTTTGTTGTAATAGATCTTTCTTCAGGAAGATACCACGCAGCACCAAGAGAATTTCCCCTGGGAACGATGGTAACTTTCACAAGAGGATGTGCATGTTCCAGCAACCAGCTTACTGATGCATGGCCTGCCTCATGATAAGCGATGACTTCTTTTTCCTGAGGAGAAATGATTTTATTTTTCTTTTCAAGTCCGCCGATAATTCTGTCAATTGCATCCAGGAAATCCTGTTTGTCGATGGAAGCCTTATTTCTTCTTGCGGCAATCAGAGCGGCTTCATTACATACATTGGCGATGTCGGCACCGGAAAATCCCGGAGTTTGCCTTGCAAGGAAATCAATGTCCAGCGTGTCATTTATCTTCAAGGGTTTAAGGTGAACATTAAAGATCGCCTTTCTTCCGTTCAGATCAGGAAGTTCAACGTAGATCTGGCGGTCAAATCGTCCCGGACGCAAGAGTGCACGGTCCAGAATATCAGCTCTGTTAGTTGCAGCGATGATGATCACTCCTGAGTTTGAACCGAAGCCATCCATCTCAGTCAGGAGCTGGTTGAGTGTGCTTTCTCTTTCATCATTGGCGCTGAAAGAGGGTGATTTGCCACGTGCTCTTCCTATTGCATCAATTTCGTCAATGAATATGATGCAAGGGGCTTTCTCCTTTGCTTGTCTGAACAGATCTCTAACCCTTGAAGCTCCGACTCCTACAAACATTTCTACAAAGTCGGAACCGGATAAGGAAAAGAAAGGAACCTGGGCTTCTCCAGCCATCGCTTTGGCTAGCAAGGTTTTTCCTGTACCGGGAGGGCCGACCAGCAATGCGCCTCTCGGAATTTTACCTCCAAGGCTGGTATATTTTTTTGGATTTTTAAGGAAGTCAACAATTTCCATGACTTCCACTTTTGCTTCTTCCAGTCCGGCCACATCATTAAAAGTGACTTTCACCTGAAGGTCTTTATCAAATAGTTGCGCCTTGGATTTTCCGATGTTGAAGATCTGGCTTCCGGCACCGCCGCCTCCCATCCTTCTCATGATCAAGATCCATATAAGAGCAAAGAATCCAATGGGAAGTATCCAGTTCAGGACAAAGTCCCAGTAGCTGCCCTTATCCTGTTTGTATACTATGCCGACCCTTTCATCAGGAGTAAACTCTTTTTGCGCCTCTTCAACCTTTTTTGCGAATAACTCTACAGGACCCGTGTTGAGATAATAATGGGGTCCGAGGTTTTCAGTCTTCCCGAAAGATTTTGTACGTATGTCTTTGTACTTTTCTTCCTTAAGTTTTTCAGGTTTGATAGTGATATGCGCAACTTCGTTGGTGACTTCTATCTTGGAAACATCCTTAGTAAGAAGCATGGTACGCTCAAAACGATCAAAAGAAATTTCTCTTTCTACAGGACCCCATGAGAAGAGTTGTGTGACTATCAGCACAACGATGATGATTCCGTATATCCAGTAAAAATTGAAACTGAACTTAGGCCCTCCCTGGAACTTCTTGTTGCCTCCCCCTTGCGGCTTTCCCTGATTGCCGCTGTTTTTATTATTCTGTTCGCTCATGAATTATTGAAAACTAATAAGCCGGACTGGACATTATTGTATCGTCCGGAATTTCTCACCTACCTAACAAAGTTAAGGATTAATAGTTACTCGCTATTTGTTTTATTTCAGCATCCGCCCACAGACGTTCAATGCCGAAGAATTCTCTTTTCTCCTGTTTGAAAACATGCGCCACCACATTGAAGTAATCCATCAATATCCATTCGGAGTTGCCTCGTCCTTCTACATGCAGCGGCTCTTCGCCTTGTTTTTTGTAAACAAACTCTTCGATGGATTTGACTATTGCATCGATGTGAGTACTGGAATCAGCGTGGCAAATGACAAAGAAATCAGCGACGGCATTCTTTACATTTCTAAGATCAATGCTGGTGATTTCCTTTGCTTTCTTCTCCTGCATTCCTGAAATGATATTGTCCAGGAGGCGTTCAGAATCATTAATTTTGCGTAGTGTTCTTTTGCTGTTTGTTTTTGGAGAAGAGCTCTTCTTTTTGATCATTCAGGAATAATGGGTGGTTTTGGAGAATTATTTTACAAAATTACCAAAAATCTAATCACATTTAAAGGTATTTTCTCCAATCCCATTTGATATGAGCTCAAGTCTGAAAGATTTAACAACCTTATTCACAGCCAGGGATTACCGTTATTTCAGGGAACTTGACTCTACAAATTCCTATTTGGCTGAATTGCTGAAAAATCAGGATTTGGCAGAAGGAACGCTGATAAGGGCGTCTTATCAGCATGCTGGCAGAGGACAGACCGGAGAAAGCTGGAGCAGTCGGGAGGACAGCAATTTGCTCATTTCTATACTGTTTTATCCTGTATTCATACCTGTTCGGGAGTTGTTCATATTGAATATGGCTTTTGCATTGGGCGTCACAGACTACCTGAAATTCCGGATAAATCAGGAGGAAATCAAGATAAAATGGCCGAATGATATTTATGCGGGTGACGAAAAGATATGTGGGATGCTGATTGAGAACAGCATCAATACCAAAGGAGTTCAGCATACGATTTTAGGCATCGGACTCAATGTCAACCAGGAGATTTTTCCGGAACATGTACCAAATCCGGTGTCAATGAAGCTGATCAGCGGAAAAGAATATGTGTTGGATGAAGAATTGGCAGTGCTTTGTTCTTTTCTGGAAGCGCGATACCTGCAATTGAAAAATTCAAATCAGTCTAAAATTAAAGACGATTATTTATCTGCCATGTACAGAATAGGAGAGGAACATGATTTTGTTTCGGGAAGGGAAGTCTTCAGAGGCCGGATTATCGGAGTTGAAGAAGGAGGGAAATTGCAGGTTAAAAAGCAAGACGGTAATACAATTGCTTACGGATTAAAGGAGATAAGATTTGCCGACAAACCGGCCTGATTGTTTGTCAGCAGACTTCCTTGAGTTTATGTACAAGCATATTCAGGAAATTCTCCAGCGGTTTTACTGCCATCATTTTTAGCATTGGATTCAAGTCAGCATCAAAACTCAACTGAACATCGCATTCATTCCCCTGTTCGCGTATGTTGCAGTCGAATAAAAAATCAAATGGTGCTTTGCCATGTTTCTCCACTCTGATAAGACTGTTAGGATTTTTTTCACGGATTTTCATCCCCAGACTTGCCATTCCGGAAATAGTGAAGCTGCACTCATCTTCAGTGGATTTCCAGTTGGTAACCTGCTCAGGCATCAGTTTCTCAAAATTGTTGAAGTTGCTGAGGAATGTATAAACTTCAGCAGCTGATTTTTGCACTCTTGTACTTTGGCTTTCTATTCGAGTCATTGAATTCTAATTTGAATTTATCATTATCTGCCCCATGTATCAGGAGACTCTCTCCACTTTTCCAGGGTTCCCATATCATCTTCTTTTACATAACCGGATTCAAGCGCTTTTTCCAGAAGGGTAAAATAATCGCACAAGGAATGCAGGTCGCAGTTGGCAGCACTGAAGTTTTCACGTGCTTTTTCAAAACCATAGTTAAATACCGAAACCAGTCCTGCAACTTTGCAGCCGGCGCTTCTCAGGGCATCGACAGCCTTTAAAGATGATAATCCGGTTGATACAAGGTCTTCAATCACAACCACATTTTTATTTTCTCCGATTTCGCCTTCGATCAGGTTTTCCCTTCCATGGTCTTTGGGAGAGGATCTTACGTAAACGAAGGGAAGATTCAATTCCTGAGCAACAAGCACACCTTGAGCAATTGCAGCTGTGGCGACTCCTGCTATCAGTTCAACGCCGTGAAACTGGTTCCGGATTTTTTCAGCAAGCGCGCTGCGGATATAGGTTCGGATTTCAGGATAGGAGAGGCTAATGCGGTTGTCGCAATAAATCGGAGATTTCCATCCTGAAGCCCATGTGAAGGGAAGTTGCGGTTGGAGCTTAATTGCTTTAATTTGCAATAAATATTGAGCGATGGCCGAGGCGGTCTTCTTGTCGTTTGACATGACGCAAACCTAAGAATAATTAATCATCCATCATCCGCATCTCTGTTTCAAAACGAAATATGTTCATGAACAAGCATCTTGCATTTGTAAACGATAAGCCGCTCATATTTTCCCAGGTTTACAATGGGCCACCTGACATGCGTGAAGGTATGAGAATCATATCTGAGCAGGCTCAGGATCTGGATAGCGTCGTTTCCATGCTTGAGGGTGATAAAACATGCAGCGGCGTAAATTATTTAAGCGATTCTCCTGAAAGATCATGGCAAAATTTTGTTTCCCGTTACACTCTTGTAGAAGCTGCCGGAGGACTTGTTCATAATGATAAGATGGAATTCCTGATGATTTTTCGGAGGGGCAAGTGGGACCTTCCTAAAGGAAAAATCGACTATGATGAGTCACCTGAGGAGGCTGCGGTGAGAGAAGTTGAAGAGGAATGCGGAATAGAGGGGCTGGAGATTGTCAAGGAATTACCAAGGACTTACCACACATTTCCTCAGAATAAAAAAAGAATACTGAAAAAAACTCACTGGTATTTAATGGTGTGCGATCAGGGAAGCCCGCTTATTCCTCAGGAAGAGGAGGATATTGACAAAGTTGAATGGATGAATGAAAATAGTATCCGCAAAATTGTTTTTGACAACACATACTTTTCCATTAAAAACTTTTTGGAAAACTACTTTTCTCAAAGCCAGTCATCTTAAGCTTACAAATGCGGAAGTGATCAGGTTATTCTGACGGTCGTACAGATTAACTTTATATTCACCAGAAGTGGGAAACTGAATTATCATGCTGAAGCCATCTTTTTCTGTTCCGGTCTTACCTACTTCTTCCGAACGGATGAATTTACCATAAACTCCGTTTTCCGACTTCCAGATATCCACAATAAAAGTTTCACTATTGAATTTGCTCCCTTCGATTTTCATTTTGAGACGGCCACGGCTTGCTGAAAAAGAAAATTCAGAATTGAAGCCCGCATCATCAATAAAGTAAATATGATATGGCTCATCGGGGAAAACATTGACGGAGCCGGGATTTTCATTTACTGCATCCGGTTCTGAAGTTTCTGGAGAAGCGCTCAGGATTTCCTCTGCAAGAATTTTTTTGTCTTTGTCAATCAGGCGAAATCTGTAGTCACCTGCTTTTTCGATCTTGTAGTAAAAGGAGAGATTTTCTTTGCCTTCATCAGTCTGAAATTCCTGTTCATCAAAAACTTTGAAGCTATGGCCTTTCAGATGTGCAACTTCAAGGCGCATGCTAACAGGTTCGGCGAATGCATTTTCAGGAGTATAGATTATTCCGACTGAACGGCCTCCCGGTGGAACCATGACCGATTCAATTGGTATCAAAGCTTTTCCTTCCGTTGAGATTTTTTCACAAAACACAAGCGTTCCCTGTGCACTCAGGAGATGAACTGCGGACATTAAAATCATTGAAAGAATTAATCTCCGCATCACAAATGCACTGCTTTAGGAACGAATTTCGAAATGTCACCCTGATAGTATAAAATGTCTCTCACTATAGTTGAGCTGATATGAGAAAGTGCAGGGTCGGATACTACGAATATAGTTTCAAGTCCGGGGGCCATGGACTGATTCATCTGTGCGATTGCTCTTTCAAATTCGAAGTCTGCTGAAGTTCGAAGTCCACGCAAGATAAAAGCTGCTCCGATTTCTTTGCAGAAGTCAACGGTTAATCCGTTGTAGCGTTGCACTTTCACTTTGGGTTCATCTTCAAAAGTGCGCACTATGAAATGTTCCCTTCTGTCTTGGGAGAAATAATAATTTTTATTCGAGTTGTAGCCTATGCCTACAACTATTTCATCAAATAGTGGCACACATCGGCGTATGATGCTTTCGTGCCCCAGGGTAATCGGATCAAATGATCCGGGAAAGACTGCTATTCTTTTGGCAGACATGTCTTATTGCTTGTGAGAATGAATACGAATATACAAATTGAAGAGATAATGCCTGAAAATGATTTCAATGCGTATCACCTGAAGTAAAAATTGAAAATGCGCAATTGCCGTAATGTCGTGTTTCCTTCAGGTTTTTCGTGTTTATCAATTGGAATTTGGATTGATGTTCAAAGATGAGCCATCCATCTTCTTTAAGCCAATCACCTTGAAAAACCAGATCCGGAATATCTGCACTTTCCTTCATGTCAAAGGGAGGGTCAGCGAACACAATATCAAATTTTCTCTGAGGACTTTTCAGAAAACGGAACACGTCTGATTTGATTGTCCGGATACCGTCGAATCCTAATTTAAGGGATGTTTCTCTGATGAAATTAACACATGAGGCAGAGGTATCCACGCAATAAATATCGCGGCAGCCTCGCGAGGCAAATTCATAACTGATATTTCCTGTTCCAGAAAAGAGATCGAGTACGGAGATTTCTTCAAAGTCAAAGTGATTGTTCAGAATATTGAAGATGCCGGTCTTGGCATAATCAGTTGTAGGACGAACCGGTAGTTTGGCCGGAGCGTGGATGATGATTCCTCCTTTTGTGCCGCTTATTATTCGCACAGTGAAAGACTAAAAACTGAAAAATGTCTGTGAGAAGGCAACTTGTTAAATACATAACTGTAGCCTGAATTTCCGGACCTGTCAGAAAACCTGAGGTTGCGTATATAATTCGCCAGGATTTTATACAAGGCGGATTCACTTTCAATCTCACCTAATAATAACGTTGATGTAGAGGAAGGATCCAGCTCCAACTGATCAAAGATAAAAAGTGAATAGTATAGAAAATCCTCAGCTGTTTTACATTCATAACTGTTGCACATTAGAAGATTCCTGCCTTCAAAAACAAATACATCCAGGTGTTTTTTCCGGAAGTGGAGGCTAATTTCTTTTTCTTTTTTTGACCGAGGCAGCATACTAAGGGCTTCAGTCATACAGCAGAGAGGGTGGTGAATTTCCGGTTCTTCAAAAAGGTGCTCAAGTGTTTGGATTGTCTGCGGTTCTATTCCATATAAAATGTGAGCTTGCTGGGAGCTTAGGTTATCAGAGAAAACAAGCAGTTTGTCATCAAAAGCACAGTTGAACCTTAGCAGTTTTTCAACGTGTTCTTTTTTGTACATGGCTTCCGGAACGAGTGTTTGCACCGGACTAAATACGGCAGCTTTTACCCCTGAGAACTCATAATTCCTGAGTACTGCGCTGTTTCTGAGATGCTTTTCACGTTCTTCAGAAAGTCCTGCTTCACTCTCAGAGCGAAAACTGAAATATTCCAATGCAAGAAAGCGGTTTTCCTTTTTTTCAAGAAGCGCAATCTGTAATGAGTCAGCTTCAAATAATATAAGCAAGTCACACAGTCCGGCCGTTTTGGTATTCAGAGATTCATCGGCAAGGAAGATGTCGGCTTCATCCTTCTCAGCTGTCCGGAAAATATTTTCTGTGCCTGTGTGCATTCGTGAATGGAACGGTCAAATGTACGAAATCCCGATAACTATCATCTGAAGGAATTCCCTCACATCATTGATTGCTTCTGTTAGTAATTGCGGATAATTATTATTTTTGCGGCCTAATTTGGACGCTTAGCTCAGTTGGTTTAGAGCATTACCTTGACAGGGTAGGGGTCACAGGTTCGAATCCTGTAGCGTTCACATCTGCTCTCTGTAAATTAGTTACGGAGAGCTTTTTTTAAGCATGTTTTGAACGGAACACCATCCGGAAATCTAAAATTGATCAGAGCAAACAATTCTAAAGTGTTGGGTATTGCATTTCATTGAAGGTGATTTTATATCACTTTAACAATCATGCTCAATCCGAATGCTATCAAGGCAATTCCAACCATTCTGTTTATTATATGAATTGCCTTTTTGTTCAGGATTTTTTTGATGCGTTGTGCTACAATCACTTTTAATAAATCAGTGGAAAGCACAGTAATCATTACGCTGGAAAAGAACACTGTCGTATGTAATGACGTATAATGATCCTTCAGTGACACAATACCTACAACTGAAAGCCAGAACAGGATTACAGCAGGGTTTAAAATGTTCAGGAGAAATCCTTCTGCGACAAATCTGGCATGTACAGTCCTTTTATCATCATCCACTTCACTGACTTTTATCTTTTTGAAGAAATTGAAAATGCCAAAACCGATAAGCACCAGTCCGCCGCTCCAGCCGGTGATCACAGGGTGCTCTTCCAATAGATTTACGGAAGATGCGAAAATCAGGCAGATCAATATCATGATACTGTCACTCAGAAAAACTCCGAATGCCAGATGCAGACCTGCACTGAAACCTTCATGGAGGCTAGTTTGAATGAGTGCAAAAAAAACAGGACCCAGCATCACCGCCAGAATCAGACCGAATGTGATGCCGCTGATTGTCGCTTCAAGCATGGACGAATTTAAGTTTCGGAATTCAGCAGATCATGCAGAAGCAAGAAAATTTTTCCACTCCTCGTGCTGCTGCTGTTTGAGCACTCTGGGGAACTTGTTTTGTCCTCCCATTTTGCCGCGGGATTGCATGAAGTTGTAAAATTTATCAGCAGGAACAGTATGAACAATGACTTCTTTGAGTGCAGATCCGCGTTCAACGGCATAATCGTCATTCAATTCCTTCAGAATTTCATCAAGACGGTCTCTAAGTCGCTTTTCATCAGCATTTCCGTTAATTCCAAGATACCATTGATGGGCAAAAGTTCCTTCGAATGGTATTCCCGTAACTGTGTATTCCGGAATTTCCAGGTTCATTTCGCGACTGATCTGTTCCACGGCTCTGTTCATGTTGTCAACTGAAAGGTGTTCGCCGACCAGGCTGAGGAAGTGTTTGGTGCGACCGCTGATTTTCATTTCGCTCCGCTGCAGGTCAGTGAATTCGACGACATCACCAATCAGGTAACGCCAGGCTCCTGCGCATGTACTCATGAGCAGGGCATAGGGTTCTCCTTCTTTTACTTCAGAGATGGACAAAGCCTGAGCATCTGGTCTCAGATCTCCGGCTGAATCGAAATTAGTGTCATTGAAAGGTATGAACTCGTAAAAAATTCCATTGTTCAGTATAAGCTTCATGCTTTTCACATCTGGCCTGAATTGAAAAGCGATAAAACCTTCTGATGCAGGATACATTTCAATGTAATGCACCGGTCTTTCAAAGAAGCGAGAGAATACTTTACGATAAGGTTCAAATGACACACCTCCATGTGCGTATACATGCAAATTGGGCCACATGTCGTGGATTGTGCGAAGCTTGTATCTCTCGATAATTTTCTCAAGAAGCAACTGTACCCATGCCGGTACTCCAGTGATGATTCCTATGTCCCAATTTGGCGCCTGTTCAGTGATTTCATCCAGTTTTACATTCCAGTCTTTCTGTCTTGAAATCTTCTTTCCCGGCTTATAATATTTTTGAAACCAAATAGGAACATTAGCGGCGGAAATGCCAGATACATCACCTTCAAAATATCCTCCTTGCTTTTTCAAATCGGTTGAGCCACCAAGCCAGAGAATTCCCTTTTCAAAAAATGATGCAGGTAAATTATAACGTCCGAGAGTCAGAATTTGCCTGATGCTTGCCTTTTTCATGGCTCGAATCATCTCAGATGTAACAGGAATGTGCTTACTGGCTGATTCGGAGGTGCCGGAACTTAGAGCAAAATACTTGATGTGGCCCGGCCAGCATACATCTTTTTCTTCCTGAAGGCAGCGGTGCCACCATTCTTGATGAATGCTGTTGTAATCGTAAATTTTTACTTTTTCCTGGAAGGCTTTAATCACATCACGATTTTTCAGGATTTCATCAAATCTGTAGTGTTTACCAAAGGCAGTCTGTGAAGCTTTTTTCAGAAGCTTTTTCAGTTCCTTTCTCTGCATTTCAGCAGGTGTAGCTTCTGGGAGCTTCACGCTCGTGCTGAGTTTCAATCCCTGCTTTATCAGTGCTCCTATTAATGCCATTGTCTTTCTGTGGTCTGCAAAATAAAAATATTTTGATTAAGCATTTCTGAAGGAATTTAAAGGAAATCTTGCGTTACTGGAAAGTATCATGCAAAAAAAAGCTCCGGGCGACCGGAGCTTTTCGTAAATCATCAATGAACAAATCAATTCATGTTTTTAATGATCTCATTTCCAAACTCAGAGCATTTGAGAAGAGTGGCTCCTTGCATGAGACGTTCAAAATCATAGGTAACTCTTTTTGAAGCAATGCTTTTTTCGAGTCCGCTGTAAATTAGATTTGCTGCTTCATGCCAGCCCATGTGCTCCAGCATCATAGCTCCGCTTAAGATTACCGAGCCTGGGTTTACCTTATCCTGATTGGCGTATTTAGGAGCAGTTCCGTGAGTGGCTTCGAATATTGCATGTCCGGTGACATAATTTATATTCGCCCCAGGCGCAATTCCGATCCCACCTACCTGAGCAGCCAGAGCATCACTTAGATAGTCGCCATTCAAATTCAATGTAGCGATCACATCAAAATCATCTGGTCTTGTAAGTACCTGCTGAAGAGTTATATCTGCAATAGCATCCTTGATAAGAATTTTACCGGAAGCCAATGCCTTTTTTTGCTCATCGTTTGCAGCAGCTTCACCCTTTTCTTCTTTTGTTTTTTCCCACTGTGCCCAAGTGTAAACATGACTGCCGAATTCGGCTTCAGCGAGTGCATATCCCCAATCACGGAATGCGCCTTCAGTGAATTTCATGATATTTCCTTTGTGAACCAGAGTGACTGATTTTCTCTTTTGATGTATAGCGTATTCAATTGCAGAGCGAATGAGTCTTTCAGAGCCCGTTTTTGACACAGGCTTTATTCCGATTCCTACGTTCAGAGTGCCATTTCCCTCAAGTCCGGCCTGAGTAATATATTCCCTGTCCTTGCTTTCGTTGCCGAATCTGATTTTAGAAAACTCTTTTGGGAATTCTTTCTCCAGGAAGCTGATGAATTTTTTCGCTTCTTCAGACCCGGCTTTGAATTCGATGCCTGCGTAAATGTCTTCGGTGTTCTCGCGGAAAATTACCATATCAACTGAACCCGGCTTAAGCACCGGAGAGGGTACTCCATCGAACCAACGCACGGGACGAAGGCATACGTACAAGTCCAGAATTTGCCTAAGGGCAACATTCAGGGAACGAATTCCTCCTCCCACAGGAGTGGTAAGAGGACCTTTAATTCCTACAAGATATTCCCTGAAGGCGTCCAGGGTTTCATCTGGAAGCCAGTTTCCGGTTTTATTGAAGGCTTTTTCACCGGCAAGGACTTCTTTCCAGACAATTTTTTTCTTGCCCTGATAAGCCTTTTCCACAGCCGCGTCAAATACTTTTACGGAAGCATTCCAGATATCCGGCCCTGTTCCGTCACCTTCAATAAACGGAATGATTGGATTATCAGGCACATTGAGTGCCTTTCCCGACATTGTGATCTTATTTCCCGACATATTTGATTTTATAGGGCTGCGAAATTACATATTTCAGGACCTTCTACGGAAATAAATCAGAGAGTTACAGCTTTTTTTATCAGTCATGGTATTTGAAAGCAGGTTCAAATTCTAATACTATTTTTGCAGCGAGAAACTCATTTTTTTTGAAGGTATACCACTCACTTGAAGAATTTCCGGGAGCCGTCAATCCTGTTGTCACCATTGGCACATTCGACGGTGTTCATGCAGGGCATCTGATGATTATTCGCCGGCTGAAAGAAATCGCCCTTGCAACTAAAGGAGAAACGGTGGTTCTGACTTTTTTTCCGCACCCTCGCCTGGTTTTGCAACCAGAGGACAATGAGCTGAAATTAATCACTACTATGGGTGAGAGAATGTCTCTTCTGGAACGCCATGGTATTGATCATTTGATTATCCTGCCTTTCAGCCGTGAATTTTCGCGGATGTCCGCCGTTGAGTTCGTGCGTGATATTCTTGTTCAGAAAATTGGCACCAATACTCTGGTGATTGGATACGATCATCATTTTGGAAGAAATAGAGAAGGATCGTACAAGGATTTGGAAGAAATGGCTGTTATGTATAATTACCAGCTGGAAGAAATTCCAAAGCACGTGATCAATGAAGTGTCTGTAAGTTCTACTAAGATCAGAAAGCATTTGGCTGAAGGAGAAGTGGCTGAGGCTAACAATCTTCTGGGACATGATTTTCTTCTGGAAGGAAAAGTGATCGAGGGCGACAGAATAGGCAAGGATCTTGGATTTCCAACTGCCAATTTCAGCATTGATGATCCATTCAAACTGATTCCAAGGCATGGCATTTATGCGGCAGAGATAGAGGTGAAGAGCAGAAAATTCAAGGGAATGCTTTATATAGGCACACGGCCTGTGGTTGATGGCATGAAGTTGAGCATTGAAGTAAACATCTTCGATTTCAATGAAAATATCTACGGTGAGAGCATCCGTGTGTATTTGAAACACTGGATTCGTCCGGATATGAAGTTCTCAGGTCTGGATGAGCTGAAGAAGAAAATGCAGGAAGACAAGCTTTTCGCAACAAAACTTCTCTCCTGACGTTTTTCATATGACAGTCGGCAGCATTGAAGAATTATCTGACATACAAATTTTTACTGAGCGCAATTGTGCTTTTGTTCACAGTTCCTCATTTATATGCGCAGTCATATATTCCGAGCGCGGAGGACAGCAATTTTATTTACAGGAGCATAGAGGAGTTGCCGGATAATCCTCAGAAAGTTTTCCGTCTTCATTTGCCCAAGAAGAAACTGGATGCCGTACCACAGGAAGTATTCAAGCTGGTCAATCTGAGAGAACTTGTCCTGAATAAAAACAGAATCACGGAACTGCCTGCTGATATTTCAACTTTGAGAATGCTCGAAAGGCTTGACCTGAGCAATAACAAACTGCGAAGACTTCCTGACGAGATAGGAGCGCTTGAAAGTCTGCTGTACCTTGGCCTCAACCGGAATTTAATTGAAGAATTGCCGCAAAGCATGGGCAGGCTCGAATCACTGGAAGTATTGGAGCTTTGGGACAATGAGCTCTCAACTGTTCCGGACGAAATATTTACTCTGGACAAACTCCGAATACTTGAGCTCCGCGGAATATTGTTCAGCGATGAGGAAATAGCAAGAATCAAATCGCTTGTTCCCAAAGGAACTTCACTCTATATTTCACCGCCCTGCAACTGCGGCAACTGAGAACATCTTCAGAATTTGAAGCTGACTCCCGCGAATACGTGTCTTCCGGCCTGAGGATAGAAGTAGTTGAAGGTAGATAATTGCCCACCATACAGGTAGCTGAACGTATAAGCATTGGAAGAATACAGCTTATCAAACAAGTTGTTCACGCTGCAACTCAAAGCGAGTTCTTTCATCCATTTTGGATTCAGTGTATAGCGGAAGCGAAAATCGCTCGTGAAGTAGGCCTCAAGCATCCTGTTTTTGTTATTGGTATTATCCAGGAATTGTTCTCCTACATGTCTTCCAATCAAATCCAGCGAAACTTTTTTAACAGGTGCCCAGCTTAGCATTGCAGAGGAAATAATGGAGGGGGAAAATGCAATGTCGGTGTTTTTGTGAATGATAGTGCGCTGTATGCCTTCGTCGTAATCGTCGATGAATTCTTCGAACAAGTCAATTTTATTTCTGCTGAAGCTTGCGTTGGCTTGCAGTGCCAGATTAGAGCGGATTTGCCAGGTGACTTGAATTTCTGCTCCTGAGCGATAGCTATTGTCTACATTTTGCCTAGTATACTCACCGACGTCATTAATTTTTCCTGTAAGAATGAGCTGGTCTTTGTACTTCATAAAATACAGGTTCAGATTCAGGTTTAGATTACTTCTTTGATATCGAATACCGGCTTCATAATCTGTCAGTTTTTCACTCCCGGGTCTGCTGGCAGGACTTGAATTGATGAAATCATCTCTGACAGGTTCTTTGCCGGCCATGGCGATGGAAGCATAAACGGATTTTCCAGGCGAAAGCATGTAGGTAATTCCTAATCTAGGATTGTAGAAAGTCATGTTGGATTCCTGATTGATCATTTCTCCAGAAACACTTGGAGCGCTGAAGCTATAGTCAATGCGCCTGATCTGCTGGTCGAGTAAGATTTCTGTGTTTTCAATTCCACGATAAATGAACTTCAGGTATCCGCTCATATCATTTTTTTCGGCATCATTGAAATAATATCGTTGCGGAGGTGTGCCAATCACTCCCTGTTCAGACCAGATCAGCTCTCCGAAATGATCGCCCAGATATTGGTGTGCAGAGAAACTGGCATGTACATCAAAATTGTCTGATTGATAATTTCCGTTTAGTGTGAGACCAAAGAAGTCGTTGTCAAGCCAGCGTTGTCTTATAAAATCTGAATATTGAACAGTATCATTTCCGCGAATTACATCTGCGATTCCGTAATTTGAGAGCATGTCTTCATCCTGATATTCTTCATAATATCCGTTACCTCGTGTATAATGCAGGGTACTGTTGAAGCTAAATTCATTGGAGAAAGAATGTGTGTAATGTAACTGGTAATAATCCTGCTGGTAATTATCAACCTGGTTGTCGTAGTATTTCATTTCGCCGTCTTTGTTAAAATACAAGCCTGCCGGATTAAATGTTCTGTTAGTTTTCAGTGAATCTTCAGGAACTCCATACCATGCCTGATAAGTTTTTTCTTTTCCACTGAGGATAACTGCGCGCAGAGAATTTTTACTGCCATAATAACCGCCTGAGAGATAAAATGATTTCAAATCAGAGCTAGCGCGGTCAATGTAGCCGTCTGAAGTGATTTTACTCATTCTGCCTTCAATAGCGAATCGGTTGCTGAGCAGTCCGCTGCCGAATCCGACTGAATTACGGAATGTATTGAAACTTCCTGCGGAACTCTGGATACTGCCATAGGGCAGAGGAGAAACTTTGCTGGTCAGAATGTTTACACTGGCACCAAAAGCACCTGCACCGTTTGATGAAGTTCCAACTCCTCTCTGGATCTGAATATTGTCTACAGAAGAAGCCAAATCAGGCAGGTCAACCCAATATACCTGATGCGATTCGGCATCATTCACCGGCACTCCGTTCAGTGTAACGTTCACGCGCGTAGCGTCACTTCCGCGTATACGCATGCCGGTATAACCGATACCGCTTCCTGCGTCTGAAGTCGTCACCAGTGAAGGTGTCATTTGCAGCAGATAAGGCATATCCTGACCGAAGTTTGACCGCTGCAGTTCTTCGGAGCTAATATTGTCGTGCGCAAAAGCGGAGTGCTTTTTATTTCTAGTGGCAGAAATTGTTACTTCTTCGGAAATATAGCTGCGTATTTTCATTCGCACATTCACTTCGCTCATATCAGGATTGATGCTTAGCTGCTGGCTTTCGTATGAAATATGACTCAGGTGAATCCTGATTTCACTTTCATCTTTCAATATAATTTCAAATTTTCCTTTCGAATCTGTGGTGATGTTTACATTTGAATCACCGATGCGAATGTTTACATCGCTCAGGGCTTTGTTTGTTGCTGCATCACTTACTGTACCTGTGATTTTTTTCTGAGCTGAGCACAATGCAGGAAGCAGGATAGCAATCAATAGAAGTTTCACGGAGATATTTCCGCGTAAAAAAACAGCAATTTTCATTTTACATATATTTTAAGGTTAAACAAATGCGCACAAAAGGGTGTGTGCGCACCGCATTTTGTTTACCTCGTTCCCTTCGCAGGAATTACCCTGTGCAGGTTCGATGGGTATAATCTCAGCCCCGTGGATCAGGAGCACCCCCTTTATGTAATTGCAAAATTATAAATTAAAACAGAGCGGAGAAGAAAAATTTTCATGTGTCATCAGATTTACTATTTTCGTTGCGCGTGAAAAAAATACTTTCTTTCTGCCTTTTGATTATTTGCATGAACATTATGAATGTTGATGCCCAGCATTATTCCAAAGGAATTGGTCTGAGGGCCGGGAAATTCAACACAGGCATCACTTTCAAGAATTTTTTCGCAACGGATAATGCTACAGCACTTCAGCTGGATTTGTATTACACCAATGTCGCATCAGGAGGATATACGCTGAAGGGTTTTTACATAAAGCAGATTCCTTTCAATGTTCCCATCATACAGCTGCCGCTCGATTTTATTTTTGGCGGAGGAATCAATATCGGATATTTTCCATTTGATCCGCAAGGTTATTACAAGAGAGAAGAAAAGGATGCGAACTATTATGATTCATCAGTGATATCCGTTGGTGCAGGTGCGACAATTCAAATCGAATATCAGATAAAGAAAATTGCACCTGTAACCCTGGGTATAGAGGTTGTTCCTTTTTATGAGATTATCAATCCGGGCCCGGAGTATGTGGATGTAGGTGTTTCAATACGTTATGTGTTTCGCTGATTCCTTTCCAGCAAATCGCTTACTGCCTGCTTCGCAAACTTGAGTCTTTGATTCCATTCACCTTTGATGATTACGAATGGAAGTTTTCTTTCCTCCAGTATATTTTTGTAACGATTAAAAAAGTACTCTCTTCTTCCCGGGTTTTCCCTTACAGGGTCATCAATGAATTCTGTGTCGGGATACGTGAGGAGATATAAATCGTAAGGATGATCATTGATGATTCCTGTGATCCAATCCGGACTATGCCCGAATTTATCTTCCATCCAAATTTTTCCCATGATGGCCTCAGTGTCTATGATGATCATAGAGTCTTCAGTCTGCATTTCTGCTTCAAACTGGCTTCGAATGCAGTGCAGCGCTTCCTCCTCAGAATACCTTCCATTTTTTTCAGCAAGAAAAGTTCTGCCGTATTCAGGAATCACTGTACAGTTGAATTCCTTCCCAAGCAATTCTGACAGAGTTGATTTTCCGCTTGACTCCGGACCGATTAATGCGATGCGGATTTGTGATTTTATTTTTTCAGGCATGCATCTTTTTTGAAGAGAGCTTCCATTCTCTCAGTCCTTTAATAGCCAGAACGAGAAATACAGCGTATAAAACTGCAGTCAATAGCAGGCCTTTATAAATATACATAGGGATGTAAATGACATCCACTACGATCCAGATTATCCAGTTTTCAATTTTCTTTCTTGCAATCAGATATTGTGCGGCAAGACTTCCTGAAGTGAGGAAAGAATCCAGCCATGGGAGGGAGGCATCAGTATATGAATTGAAAAACCATCCTACTATCAGTGTGCCTGCACATACCAGTGCAGACAGCTTAACGAGAAGTCCAAAATTGCTGAATTCAGGTATCAGAATTTGCTTGTTAACTGGAGGATGCTTCCATTTCCACCAGCCATAGGTCAAGAGCACAATGTAAAACAGCTGAAGTACAGAGTCTGCGTATAGTCTAACTTCGGGACTGAAAAATATCCAGGCATAAAGTGCCACATTGACGATTCCAATCGGAAAACACCAGATACTTTGTTTGATGGTGAGCCATACTCCTAATATGCCACTGAGCATGGCTAGCAATTCCAATCCAGAAATATTTTGACCCGAAAGCAGAAAATCCATCCTTCAAATATCCAAAAAAACAACAAGCCTCATAAAACAGTAAAAAACAGGATAGATTCTGGATTTCAGGCACTTGACTCTTTGTCATTTTTTCGTCATCTTTGAATAGTCCATGAATATTCCATGAATTTTACAATACAATTGTGCCGGATTTTCGATTTGTGCAGAAGGTTGTTTTACCGAGTTAATAATTTATAATAAAATATAGGATCATTATATGTGTTTACTGAACAAGTTCATTGATTCGTTACATGTCAATTTTTATGTGGCAGCAATGAAGGAAATAATTCTACCTTTTGAAGTCAACCACAGAATCGAAAAAGCCAATGTTATCATGCTGAAGGAGCAGGGTACAGTGGAATATTGTCGTGAACGAAAGCCGGTCCCTGACAATGGAGCCTATTTTATTCCTGCAGGGCAGCCGATTTACGCCAGGCATGGTGTAAATCCAAGCATCAATTTATATGATAAAGGTTTTGAAACCGAAGAAGACAAAAACAAATTCTTTCGAACTGTTTCTGCAGATGAAGACAGGAGTAAGATTGCCGAAATGAATTTTTATCTGGTGTTCGATGTGCTATTATACAATGCAATTCCGTTTTTCGAGTTGATGGAACTGCCTATTACATATGTTCCACCTGATGCTGAATTTGCTCATCTTGTAAAGTATGTTGCGCTTGAACACAGTCAGAACAAATTAGGAAGAGACAAGATCATCAACAATTACATGGATGAGATCGTAATTCACTTCTGCAGGTATCTTCAGTCGCAGCCTCAGTATGCACAAAATATAAATAAGCTTGAGTATCTGACCGACAAGAGGCTTGTGGACATTGTTAAATACATTCAGGCAAATCTTTCAAAGGATCTTTCGAATAAAGTGATTTCATCTGTCGCTTATGTTTCCGAAGACTATGTAGGTCAGTTTTTTAAATCTCTTACCGGAAAAAATCTTCAGGATTATATAGAGAACCAAAGACTTGAAAAAGCGATGTTCCTGTTAAAAACCGAGCCGGACAATGTACAGGAGATAGCACACAAAGTAGGCTTCAAGGATCCTGCATATTTCAGCAGGAGATTCAAGATGAAATACGGGGTCAATGCAAACTCGGTAAGGAATCACGTAGTTCAGTTGGTGTAAACAGCGTGTACTGCATCGCTGATCTCTTCCAGAACTGAAAGGTCTTTTTCCAGAACATTGCCGATAACAATCATATCAGCTCCTGCTCTGCAAATTGCTTCTGCTTCCTTAGCTGTTCTGATGCCACCGCCTGCAATTAGAGGCAGACTGGTACTTGTCTTTACCTGCGCAATCATTCCTGGTGATACAGTGTTTTCAGCTCCGCTCCCCGCATCCAGATAAATCAGCTTCATACCAAGCATCTCAGCTGCCATAGCAGTGCAAGCTGCAATATCAGGTTTGTCTGCAGGAATGGGAAGTGTATTACTCATGTAATTCACGCTGGTTAGTTTTCCGCCGTCAATCAGCAGGTATGCGGTTGGGATCACTTCGATTCCGCTTTTTTTAACGGCAGGTGCAGCAAGCACATGTTTGCCAATGAGCATCTCCGGATTTCTGCCACTAACCAGTGAAAGAAACAAGAGTGCATCTGCTTTGCCGGAAACCTGCATATGGCTGCCTGGAAAAATAATTACTGGAATGTTGCAATAAGACTTCAGTGTGCTGATGCAATCCTCCATATTTCCTTTAGTGATCAAGCTGCTTCCACAAAAAAAATAATCAACGCGTGCCATCACTGAAGCTTCTGCCAACTTTGCGCATTCTTCAGGTCCGGATTTATCAGGATCTACAAGCACAGCCAGCATTCGTTTTCCTTCCGCGCGTTTGTTCAATATATCTGGATATAGATAGGAAGTTTTCATATACAGGCGAAAATACAAATTTATCTGCGCTGAAAGATCTGGCTAGGCTCCAATGCTCCAGGTGAGCATGCAATCATTCCATCGCATATAATTCACAAGATAGTTTTGTCTGAAGTTTTGCTTTTCAATGGCCGCATGAATAGCTCCTTTTTCATTATAAATAAATGGATCTGTCTTGAGATCAAGCCTGAAGTCAATTCCCCCGTGTGAATAGAGTTTATACAATACTTCCTTAGCGCCCCACAACACATGCAAGTGTTCAACCTTTCGCTTTTCTGGAACATGCAAGGATTCTTCCTGGCTCACAAATTTGCCTGCCAAATTTACAATGCCCGGTCTTAGTGCTTCAAGATCGATTCCGGCACTGGGTGTTTCTGAAATGAGAACAGCAACATAATTTCCGGTATGTGATATAGAGATCGAATGACCCATACTCAGCACAGGTTTTCCGCTAGACTCATACCGGATTTGCTCAGTTTGGAACTGATCTGAGAGATTTCGGAAGAGCAATCGTACAGCCAGCCATTCCCTTTTGCGATGTTCACTCCGGAATTGAAGCCATAAGTTTTCCTCAACTTGAGAGAGAATAACCTTTTCCCTTAATTCTTCAGTCTTTTCAAGGCTTTCCCAGATTCCCAGTGAATAATTCGCTTCTATATGTTTATAAACCAGAGGCATTAATCGGCAATTCCTGCAAGATTATTAAAATTGAATAAAAAACAATTATCTGCCTGCTCTGTTTTGAGGTCATAGGGCTGATTTGTATCTTTGCAGCCTGAAATTCAAATCCTTTAATATGAATAACACCACAGTTGAAAAATTCGTGAAATACAAAGTTAAGGACATTAGTCTTGCCGATTGGGGCAGAAAAGAAATCAAACTGGCTGAGGCTGAAATGCCCGGCCTGATGTCGCTTCGCGCAGAATATGGCAAACAAAAGCCTCTGAAAGGAGCAAGAATAGCCGGATGCCTGCACATGACCATTCAAACGGCTGTGTTAATTGAGACTCTTGCAGAACTCGGTGCCGAGGTAACCTGGTCTTCATGTAACATTTTCTCTACACAGGATCATGCGGCTGCCGCAATCGCCGCTGCAGGAATTTCTGTGTATGCATGGAAGGGAATGAATGCTGAGGAATTCGACTGGTGCATCGAACAAACTTTGTTTTTCGGTGAAGACAGAAAGCCGCTCAATATGATTCTCGATGATGGCGGTGATCTTACCAACATGGTTTTTGATAAATATCCTGAGCTTGTTTCAGGTATCAGAGGCCTTTCAGAAGAAACAACTACCGGTGTTCATCGTCTTTATGAGCGCATGCAAAAGGGAACTCTTCCTATCCCGGCGATCAATGTGAACGATTCTGTGACTAAGTCAAAATTCGATAATAAGTACGGTTGCCGCGAATCGCTCGTTGATTCAATACGTCGTGCCACTGACCTGATGCTCGCCGGAAAAGTTGCGGTGGTTGCAGGTTTTGGTGATGTGGGCAAGGGATCTGCAGAATCTCTGAAAGATTCCAAAGTTCGTGTGATCGTAACTGAAATTGATCCGATCTGCGCACTTCAGGCTGCGATGGAAGGATATGAAGTGAAGAAGATGGATGATGCGGTGAAAGAAGCAGACATTATCGTCACTGCTACAGGAAACTACAACATCATCATGGATCGTCACTTCAAGTCAATGAAGCACAATGCTGTTGTTTGTAATATCGGTCACTTCGATAATGAAATTGACATGGCCTGGCTGAATAAGCATTACGGCAACACTAAAGAGACGATCAAGCCTCAGGTTGACAAATACACAGTTGACGGAAAAGACATCATTGTTCTTGCAGAAGGCCGATTGGTAAACCTCGGTTGTGCAATGGGACATCCTTCATTCGTGATGTCAAATTCTTTCACGAATCAGACCATGGCTCAGATCGAGCTTTGGACCAATTACAAAAACTACGAGAACAAAGTATATACGCTTCCTAAACATCTTGATGAAAAAGTTGCACGCCTTCACCTGGCTAAAATCGGAGTGGAGATTGATGAACTTACTGATGAGCAGGCGAAGTACATCGGTGTTCTCAGAACAGGTCCTTACAAGCCTGAACACTACAGATACTAATCTTTTGTTTTCATAGATGCAAAACCCCGGCTAGCCGGGGTTTTGTTTTTTATATTGGATTGTATCATCAAATATTATCCGCCACGCATGTGGTATCTTGATTCATTTTGTTTTTGACTGCATTGCTGAATTTATTTTTGACATCAGAAGTTTCAAGTCTGATTCATGAATTCAATAGATAAGAGAAGTCAATTAAAAATATGCTTAAGTGTGATCCTTTTAAATTCCCTGGCGATGTTTTCACCTTCAGCATTTGCGAATGCTTCATCAATACATGGACCAGACACCGTTTGCAGAGGAGCGCAGAATATAATTTACAGCATTGATTCAGTCCAGGGTGCCACCGCATATCAATGGACTATACCTTCCGGTATTGTGCTTAACGGACCAGATTCAGGGAATGCAATTACGGTTTCAGTGAGCACTTGGGCGCAAAGCGGTTCAGTTTGTGTACGGCCTGTATTTGGCTCAACGCAGGGCCAGGAAATATCTAAGATGCTTCATATGAAGTCTGCGTCCGGTGTATACAATCAACAAACCTTTTTATCTGGTGGACCAATAATCATTTCGGATAATTACAAAGCCTCAATCTATCCTTCCTCCATATTCGTCAACGGCTTTTCAGGACTAATAGCAGACCTAAACGTATATATCAATGGACTGAGTCATACATTTCCTGATGACATTGACATTTTATTAGTATCTCCTGCAGGTCATAAGATCACTATAATGTCTGATTGCGGTGGAGGGAATAATCTCAGCAATGCTAGTTTGGTTTTCGACGATTCAGCTACTTTGTATTTGCCAGATGCCAATACTATTTTGTCAGGACGATACAAACCTGTTAATTACATATCATCAGATTTTTACATTGCTCCCGGTCCGGGTTGGGTTTCCAGTCCTGTATCTGTTTCCAGTACAAAGCTGAGCTCATTAAGCGGTACAAACGCAAATGGGGAGTGGAAGCTATATGTGACGGATGATTCACCTGGAAACTCAGGAAGCTTTTCTTCCTGGTCATTGCAGATTACAGCTGAAAGTCATTCAGTTTTACTTCAGATGAACGGCCCACATGATATTGTTGAAGGTGATACTGCAATTTATTTTGTAGGCAGTCAAGGAGTTGATGCTCATTATGACTGGACAATTCCTCAGGGGGCTGTTTTAATTAGTTTGCCGGATTCAAACGCAGTATCAGTTTTTTTTCCAAAGGGATGTACTTCAGGGCCTCTGCAGGTAAACACATATAATAATTGCGGCAATGGCTTGTCATCAAAGCCTGTATTCATCAATGTGTTTCCGGATAGCATTCAACTTGTTGTAAAAATGTTCATTCAGTCAATGTATGTCGGAAATGAACGAATGAGAAGTCTTTGTATGGCAGACACGGGTATTGTAGACTCGATATTGATTTCACTATACTCCACTGATTTGAAGAATCAGATTTTATTTTCGGCCACCGCTTCACTGAACAGTGAAGGTTTTGTCACAGTCAGATTTCCCAGGCAGGTGTATGGCAACAGTTTTTACCTTTCGGTTCGCGCAAGTTCATTTTTAGAAACATGGTCTTCAGTGCCACTTGAATTCGATGTCCCATTTCATGAATATGATTTTACCATTTCAGTCTATCATACATTTGGAGAAAATGTATGTGAGCTTCCAGATGGGCTTTTCGCATTTTGGAGTGGTGACCTGAATCAGGATGGCAGCATCAATGCAACAGATTTATTCCTTTTGGAACAATCAATGATAAATTTTGCAGGTTGTGGACCCGGGGATATGAATGCAGACGGAATTACTGAGAGTGCGGATTATTCCATGCTGGAAAATAATTTGCAGTTTAATCTGAATGTTACCCGTCCTTAAGGTCAAAAAAAAACGCCCGAAAGGGCGTTTTCAAATTCAATAGTTTTTAATTTCAGGCTGATTCAGCAAGAATCACGATTTTATTTTTCAGATTCTCCACAACTCCTCCTTTTACATCGAAGGTTTTTACTCCTTCTTTATCTTTCACTTTTACTTTCCCGTTAAGGAGTGAGGAGATGATTGCGGCATGAGTCTTCAGCATTTCGAATCGTCCTTTGCTTCCCGGAACGGATACTGAGCTCACTTCGCCTGAGTATACTTTTTTATCCGGTGTGATTATTTCAAGTTGCATATGCTTGCTGATAATGAATTATTGTTTAACACGGATTACTTAGCTTCGGCAAGGAGTTTCTTTCCTTTTTCAATAGCATCTTCGATGGTTCCGACCAGGTTGAAGGCAGCTTCAGGATATTCATCCACTTCACCGTTCATGATCATGTTGAATCCTTTGATTGTATCCTCGATAGGAACGATCACCCCTTTCAATCCGGTGAACTGTTCTGCTACGTTGAAAGGCTGAGAGAGGAAACGCTGAACACGACGTGCACGGTGTACTGTAAGTTTATCTTCGTCGGAAAGTTCATCCATACCAAGTATCGCGATGATGTCCTGGAGCTCCTTGTAACGCTGAAGAATGTTTTTCACACGCTGAGCTGTGTTGTAGTGTTCTTCACCAAGGATTGCAGGAGAAAGAATTCTTGAAGTGGAATCCAATGGATCAACCGCCGGATAAATTCCAAGCTCAGCAATCTTACGGTTCAATACCGTAGTTGCGTCAAGGTGAGCGAAGGTAGTAGCAGGAGCAGGGTCAGTCAGGTCATCCGCAGGAACATATACCGCCTGTACGGAAGTGATAGAGCCTCTCTTAGTGGAAGTGATTCTTTCCTGCATGAGACCCATTTCTGTGGCAAGAGTTGGCTGGTAACCTACCGCTGAAGGCATACGGCCAAGAAGAGCCGATACTTCAGATCCTGCCTGCGTGAAACGGAAGATATTGTCAATGAAGAACAGGATATCACGACCACCAGACTTCTCATCACCATCACGGAAGTACTCCGCTACAGTCAGTCCGGAAAGTGCCACACGCGCACGTGCTCCAGGAGGTTCGTTCATCTGTCCGAACACCAGAGTTGCCTGTGATTCTGAAAGCTCTTTCATATCCACTTTGCTCAGATCCCAGCCTCCGCTTTCCATGCTGTGCTTGAATTCATTTCCGTATTTGATAACGCCTGACTCGATCATTTCACGAAGCAGGTCATTTCCTTCACGAGTACGTTCTCCAACACCTGCGAAAACTGAAAGTCCGCTGTAGCTTTTCGCGATGTTATTGATAAGCTCCATGATAAGTACTGTTTTACCCACACCGGCACCACCGAAGAGGCCAATCTTTCCACCTTTTACATAAGGCTCGATGAGGTCAATTACTTTGATTCCGGTATAAAGTACTTCAGATTCAGTTGCGAGATCTTCGAACTTAGGAGCCTGGCGGTGGATTGGAACGCCCTTTTCACGGCTTACTTTTCCGATTCCGTCAATTGCTTCACCTACCACATTGAAAAGGCGGCCTTTGATCGCATCACCTGCAGGCATTTGAATTGGAGCGCCCAGTGCTTTCACTTCAGTTCCGCGTGACAAACCATCGGTTGAGTCCATCGCAATCGCACGTACTGTGTCTTCACCGATATGCTGTTGGCACTCAAGCACAAGAGTTGATCCGTCTTCTCTGTGAATTTCCATTGCATCCAGGATCTTTGGAAGTGCAACGCCTTTCGTGTCAAAACTCACGTCGACAACCGGTCCGATGATCTGGGTAATTTTTCCAATATTCGCCATATTCTTAGATATATAATGTAGTCTGTTTTTTGAGAGCGCAAAAGTAGTATATTTTTGAATAGGAATGGATTTGTTCGTAAATATTGCCCGTAAAAATTTTACTCAAGTTGAGGCTGCAATATTTTGATTGTCAGTCATATGTGTTCAAAGTGCAATGTTGCATGATATTTCTCATTATTCGCAGAAGATTGATCTTCCACTATTGAAAACTCCCTGTTTTTAATCGAATTCATTTGTTTTTGCAGACTAAATTTGGGGCGTGAGCACAATTCAGAAATTGTACAGTATTTTCAGAAAGCACCCTGCCATCAGCACTGATAGCAGGAACATTTCTCAGGGCAGTATTTTTTTTTCACTCAAGGGGCCAAGTTTTAACGGTAACGAATTTGCCGAAAGTGCGCTGGAAAAAGGCGCTGCCTTTGCTGTGATTGACCAGGAAGAATTTAAGAAGGATGAGCGATTTATTCTCGTCGGAGATTGTCTGAAAACATTGCAGCATCTGGCTCTTCATCATCGACGCACTTTAAAAATTCCTGTGCTTGCTATTACAGGTTCCAACGGAAAGACGACTACAAAAGAACTGGTGAAATCAGTGCTTGCCGAGAAATTCAGAACTCTTGCCACGAAGGGAAACCTGAACAATCATATTGGAGTGCCATTGACTATTTTGTCTATTGGGGATGATACCGAATTTGCTGTCATTGAAATGGGAGCAAATCACCAAAAGGAAATTGAAAGCTATTGTCTCATTGCAGAGCCTGATTACGGACTGATCACCAATGTTGGCAAGGCGCATCTGGAAGGGTTCGGAGGATTTGAGGGAGTAAAAAAGGGCAAGGGAGAATTGTACAGATGGATACATGAGTCAGGAAAAATGATTTTCAGGAATGAGAACAATTCGCATTTGAAAGAGATGTCATCTTACATGAGCAAGGAGAAGATTTACGGATACGGAACAGATTCTTCCTGCTCAACTCAAGGGAAGTTGACAGGAATTCAACCTTTTCTCAGTATAGAATGGAAATGCGGAGATCAAAGAGGCAAGTTCGATTCTCAGATCATAGGCGAATACAATTTTGAAAATATCCTTGCAGCTATAGCCATAGGAAATTATTTCGGTGTAGAACCTGATCAGATCAAGCACGCGATAGCTTCCTATTCGCCTGATAACAGCCGCTCTCAAATAATTCGCAAGGAAAAAAACACAATCATTCTGGATGCATACAATGCCAACCCGACCAGCATGGAAGCGGCGCTGAAGAATTTTGAAAGTTTGGATTCAGCACAAAAGGTAATTTGCATCGGAGATATGGCGGAACTCGGAGAAGACAGTGAGCGTGAACATGAGAAAATCATTCAACTGCTGAAAAAAATCCGGCATGAACTTTTATTGCTCGTCGGGCCTCAATTCGGGAACTTCAAGAATCAAATAGATTGCGTACACTTTCAGGATTCAACATCAGCAGCCCAATGGCTGAAAGATCAGGCATTGCATGGAAAAACGTTCCTGATTAAAGGTTCGAGAAGTTCTAAAATGGAATTACTTGCCTCTGCTATCGATTAAGTCAGAAAAAAATCAGGCGCGTTTGAATATTCTTTTCAACAGTCCGGGTCTGCGGCGTTCTTCATCGTAATATCCGTATCCGTAGTATCCGTAACTGTAGCCATAGCCATAGGCATAGCGCTGATGTGTACCGGTGTCGTTTAAAAGTATGCAAAGATTTTTCACCTTACCCTGACTGTAATAATCATTGATGGCTTTGAGATATTCCTTCTTGCTGTAGTTTTCACGAAGTACAAAAATGTTAATGTCGGCATGGCTCATCAACAGCATCGCGTCACTCACAATTCCAACAGGAGGTGTGTCTATGATGATGTAATCGTATTTATCACGAAGTTCATCCATCAGACTTTTCGTATCCGGTTTGGAAAGAAGCTCGGCAGGATTAGGAGGGATTGGTCCGGAAGGAATGATGTCAAGATTCTCAATATTAGTGCTATGAATGATGTCTTTCAAGGAGGATTTTCCTATGAGATAGCTGCTGACTCCAATTTCATTTTTAATGCCAAGGTCCTGTACAAGCTGTGGTTTTCTAAGGTCCATGCCGACAATGATCACCTTATGGTTCTGAAGCGCAAGCACAGAGGCAAGATTCAATGTGGTAAATGATTTCCCTTCTCCACCTACAGAACTGGTGATAAGTACGAGTTTGTGGTTTTCAGACAATCCGAAAAACATCAGGTTTGCTCGCACTGAACGAAATGCTTCTGCTATGGATGATTTGGGTTTCTTGTTCACTACAAGCCGGTCTCCGTCGCTTAAATGTCCGACAACTCCTATGATGGGGATTTTTGTCAGCTTTTCAAGATCCTCTCTGCTGCTAATTGTGTTTTTGATATAACCTTGAAGTAAAATGATGATCAGTGGTATGCAAAGAGCAAGAATGAGGGTGATGATTGCGACTGCTTTGTAGTTTGGTATTACTGCTTTATCGTTCAAGCTGGCTTCGTCAAGCACCTTATTGTCAGAAACTGCAGTGGCCTTCGCAATTCCAGTTTCAGCTTTTTTCTGAAGCAGGTAGAGGTAAATATTTTCATTCACACTGAAATTCCTCTGTATGCCGAGAAGCTCTCTCTCAATGTTGGGGATTTTTCGGATGTTATCTTCATAGCGGTTCAGTTGGTTTTGTATGCTTTGAAGTGTTACTCGTGTCCGGTTGCGTATGTTGTTGATGTTTTCGATCAGAGATTTTCTGGTATCGGAGATTTGCTGGTCGAGAACGCGCACGGCAGGACTTTGTTCGCTGCTGCCGAAAAGCAGACTTTGCCTTCGGTTTTGCAATTGCTTTAGACTGGTGATGAGTTCCACAAGCAAGGGATCAGGTGTGCCCATGGTTGACGGAGCAAGCTGGTCAAGTGATTTGTTCGAGACTACATATTCATACAGGTAGTCCAGTGATTTGAGGTCAATCTCCGCTTTCACTCTGTCAGCATCCACGGATGTTACTCTTTCAAGATAAGCTCTGGATTCCTCGCTAAGGTTTACAGTTCCTTTCTGCTCCTTAAATTTTTGCAGCTCCTGCTCGGTGGTGTTCAGTGTTTTGCTTATCTCTTCCAGCTGCTCATCCACAAATTTCAAAGTAAGCGCAGCTACTGAGGACTTGTCTTTCACATCTCTGTTGATATACACTTTGCCCAGAGTGTTAAGGAAATCAACTGCACGTTCAGGGATCTGGTCCTGTATTGTAATCTCAACAATTGTCGCATCCTTATTCAGGGGTTCCACTTTCATTCTTTCAGAGTAGGAACGAATGAGACGATTCATCGAGTTAATTACGAATACAAATGATTCTTCTTTGCTTAAATTTGCTACACTGTCGTTTTTGTGAATCCTGAAAGTGAAATGAGGAGTGCGGATGTCTTCGCCGTATTTGTGTTTTTGCCTGTAAGAAAATCCTGACAGCTTTGGATTGTTTATTTCTGTTTTAAGTATGAACTGGTCTTTACCTTCAAGTTCAACTTCAAAATTTTCATCGTAGATTGCGTCAGTGGTATTCAGTACCTCCACGATGAAGGGATGGTTTTTATATAAGGGGTGCTGAAAAAACGGAGTCTTGTCAAAATAACTTATTTCGAGTTTTAGTTCATGTATTGTTTCTTCCAGTACTGACCTTGACTTGAGAATGCCGATCTCAGTCGCAATGTTTTTGGTATTTCCGAATACGTCGCCAGTAAAAAAATCTTCGATGTTCTTGGAAGCGTTTTTAGAATCTTTTACAAGAACGCTCGATCTCGCTTCATACACAGGGAGAGTGAAACGGATGTACATCAATGCACTGATAAATATTATGAGTGCGCAAACAAGAAAATAACGCCACTTCCTCCTTACTTCCTGAAACAGCTGCCTGAGATCTATTTCATCCTCGTTTCTTTTCTGTATGTTATCCTGGCTGCGCATATTGTCAATTGGAAGCAGTAATGACCAAAGTGATAACAACCACTGCAGTGGTGATCAGCGAGGTGAAAATAGTGATGGAAGGGCTGATGTTCTGGAATGCGCGCCTTTTCAGGGGCTGAACATAAATTATATCATCCGGATGCAGATAATAAATTTCCGGTGTCAGAGATGAAGCTTTGGTCAGGTCGATAAAGAAGTCTTTCCTCTGATTATTCTCTTCACGTATAATTCTTACCGACTGACGGTCTCCATACTGAGAGATATCTCCGGCGAGTCCGAGTGCTTCAGGAAGTGTCACTTTTTCATTCAGCACCGGATAAGTTCCGGGTTTGTTCACTTCGCCTAGTACAGTGATTTTGAAATTGAGTTTTTTTACAGTGATGATTGGGTCTTCTATGTAATCTTTGAACTTCATCTCAATGATTCTGGTAGCTGAAGGGATAGACAAGCCGGCGACCTGAACCGTACCTATGAGAGGCAGTTTAATGAAGCCGGAATCATTCACGACAATACCTTTCTCATAAGCCGACCTTGTATCGCTGTAAGGTCTTTCCATTGTAGCTGAGAGATAGGGGTATGCTTCTGAATTGATCGTAAATACACTCACCGAAAGGATGTCACCCGGAAAAATTTTAAGCTGATATTTGTCAGACTCGTTCAGTGCAGGTATTTCACCCTGAAAGTATACGAGTTTCTTTTGCGAAGTGCATGAAAACAACAGGAGCGAAAAGACAAATACCCAAGGCAATATTGCACACCTTTTCATGATATAACAGCTTGGCGAAAATTATTTAGTCAGAATGGATCTGGATATGACGATCTTTTGAACTTCACTGGTTCCTTCGTAAATCTGGGTGATCTTCGCATCGCGCATGAGTCTTTCCACGTGAAATTCTTTCACAAAACCGTAGCCGCCATGAATCTGAACTGCTTCAACAGTGGTTTCCATGGCAACCCTGGAAGCGAAAAGTTTTGCCATTGATGATGACAAACTATAGTCCAAACGATTGTCCTTCTCCCAGGCGGCTTTCAGGCATAGCATTCTGGCAGCGTCAATCTCAGTTGCCATATCAGCAAGCTTAAACTGAATAGCCTGATGCTGAGAGATAGGAACGCCAAAAGCTTTTCTTTCCTTTGAGTACTGAAGTGCAAGTTCATACGCTCCGGAAGCAATTCCAAGAGCTTGTGAAGCGATTCCGATTCTTCCACCAGCCAGTGTAGTCATGGCGAATTTAAAACCAAAGCCGTCCTCTCCAATTCTGTTCGCTTTTGGAACTTTCACATCTGTGAACATTAGAGAATGTGTATCGCTCCCGCGAATTCCTAGTTTATTTTCTTTAGGCCCTATGCTGAAGCCGGGAGTGTTCTTTTCAACGATCAGTGTATTGATGCCCCTGTGTTTCTTGCTTGCATCAGTTTGAGCCATTACAAGATAAACTGACGCAGTAGAGCCATTGGTAATCCAGTTTTTGGTGCCGTTCAAAACATAGTGATCTCCGTTGTCAATCGCTGTGGTATGCTGGCTAGTCGCATCTGAACCTGCTTCAGGCTCTGAAAGGCAGAATGCACCGATGATTTCTCCTTTGGCCAGAGGAACAAGGTACTTTTGCTTCTGTTCTTCTGTGCCGTATTTTTCAAGTCCCCAGCAAACAAGAGAATTGTTCACTGACATGACAACCGAGGCCGACGCGTCAACTTTGGAAATTTCTTCCATCGCCAGTACATATGAAACCGTGTCCAATCCACCTCCCCCGTATTTCGGATCCACCATCATTCCCATGAACCCAAGCTCTCCCATTTTTTTAACCTGTTCAGCAGGAAATTTTTGTTGCTCATCCCTTTCAATTACACCCGGTTTAAGTTCATTCTGCGCAAAATCACGCGCAGCTTTCTGGATCATCAAATGCTCTTCACTCAGTTCGAAATTCATGTTGACTTAATAATAAATTATTGGATTTTTGAGCCGACAAACCTACACGATTTGCGCCGGATTGCCAAAAGTAATTTGTTTGTATATCGACATCGCTGAGCTCTCTGTTTCCTCTGTATTTGAAGTACTTAGCGGTCATTTGAAGATGATGCTTTGCAATTAATATATTTGAAAGAATGAAACAAAGCTACAAGGTGATTGGACTGATGTCCGGCACATCGCTTGACGGCCTGGACATGGCCGCATGCGAGTTTATTACTGAAGGAGAAGGCCAGTGGAGGCATGAAATCAGCGCAGCGGTGACTGTGGAATACCCTGAGCGAATCAGAAAGATGTTGTCGGGGGTTCATCTTGAGAATGCCGTTTCGCTTGCTGAAGCAAATGTTGTCTTCGGAAAATTCTGTGGTGAAAAAGTAAAGGAATTCATGGATGAAAATTCATTTGATGCGGAATTCATTTCATCGCACGGTCATACTGTGTTTCATCAGCCTGTGAAAGGATATACATGTCAGATCGGATCCGGAGAAGCTATTTCTGCAGTCTGTCGTCTTCCTGTGGTTCATGACTTTCGCACTGCAGATGTGGTCTTGGGCGGACAAGGTGCGCCTCTTGTTCCTATAGGAGACAAGCTTTTATTCGGAGCTTATGAATCTTGTCTCAACTTAGGAGGCATAGCGAATATTTCATTTGATGAAGGCGGCAAGAGAGTGGCTTTTGATGTTTGCGTATGCAATATGGTTTTGAATCATTTGAGCAAAAAGAAAAATCTAACCTTTGATAAAGGTGGCATGCTCGCGCAAGCAGGAAATCTGATCCCGGAATTGCTTGTTTCTCTCAACAATCTCAGTTATTACAAGTTATCTGCACCTAAATCACTGGGACGGGAAGATGTGGAAAGGGAAGTAATGCCTTTGTTTGATGAGACAGGTATGAAGACAGAAGATTTACTCAGGACGATTTGCGAACATATTGCCATCCAAATCGGCAATGTTGCACCAAGTGGAAAAATGCTTGTTACAGGTGGAGGAGCTCACAATGATTTTCTTATTGAGAGAATCAGGGAAAATTCTGATTCAGAAGTTATTGTTCCCGATCAGTTAAGCGTTGATTTTAAGGAAGCTTTGGTCTTCGCATTCTTAGGTTTATTGCGTTGGAGAAATGAAAATAATTGCCTTGCAAGTGTGACGGGTTGCAAATACGATCATTGCGCCGGAAGCATTTCCATGCCATAAAAAAGGGAAGCCTGCAGACTTCCCTTTCCATTACAAAATCATCGAATCAGAAATCATCATCATCGTCCTCGAAGTCATCCATGGAGCCTGAATCATCAAAGTCCTTCATGTCATCTTCAAGAGGCAATTCAATTTCTGAAGTGTCCATGTCATTTTGAGAAATGGATGAAATCTCAACGATTTCAGTTTCTCTTGTAACGAGCAATGGACTTTCATCCATGATGACTGATTTCTTCACTGCTTCTGCTTTTTTCGGAGCTGCGGATTTCTTAACTGAAGGTGCTTTCTTAGCTGCAGGTTTGCTCTTGGCTGCTACTTTTTTCGGAGCTGCCTTTTTAACTTTATTCTTGACTGCTTTTTTAGCCGGTTTAGCAGCAGTTTTTTTTGCAGCCGGCTTCTTGGCTTTTTTAGCCGCTGGCTTTTTCGCTTTGCCGGAAGAGGCTTTTTTCTTTGCCGGCTTTTTTACCTTTTTAGGTTTTGAAGTTTTCTTTTTTGTTGCCATGTCAGAGGGAGGTGTAGAGTGGTTACAATATCGGATTTTATAAGGTGATGATCAAAATTACAATATCATTTTATTTAGTTCCAAATAAAAAAATCATCCATCGTAGATTTTTTTTTCTTCTCGAATCCCTGCATTTATCATGATTTGTCTAAGTGCCTGGGTGATCCTCTCTTTGCCTTTTCAGCTATTTGATGTAGGTTTGCAAAGCTTAAAATTACGATGAAAGACAATATTGAAACATATACTGCGGTTCAATTGAGGGATCTCATCCGCCAGTTTGAAGGGAAAAGACCTGAAATTGTGTTCGAGTGGAAGGACAGCGAAACTGAGGCCGAAGGTTGGATTGTGATTAACTCACTGCGTGGCGGTTCGGCCGGGGGCGGGACCAGGATGCGTAAAGGGCTAGACAGGCATGAGGTAGAGTCACTGGCAAAAACCATGGAGATTAAATTCTTCATCAGCGGACCGCCGATCGGAGGTGCAAAGTCAGGTATCAACTTCGACCCTCACGATCCTCGTAAAAAGGGGGTTCTTGAGCGTTGGTATCGGGCAGTTATGCCGCTTTTAAAAGGCTATTACGGTACCGGCGGAGATTTGAACGTGGATGAAATCCATGAAGTGATACCTATCACAGCTTCATTGGGCCTGAAACATCCTCAGGAAGGAACTGTGAACGCGCACTTTCATGCGAGCGCAGAACGCAAGAACAAGATCATTCAGCAGCTTCAGGCTGGTGTTAAAAAAGTGCTCGATAATCCGCAGTTTAGTCCCGATTTGGACAGGAATATAACTGTGGCAGACATGATAACAGGCTACGGAGTTGCGGAATCGGTATTTCATTATTATCGTCTGAATGGAAAGGACATTCACGGTAAAAGGGCCATTATACAGGGATGGGGAAATGTGGGTGCCGCTGCAGGGTATTATCTTTCTCAACACGGTGTCAAAATCACCGGAATTATAGACCGTCACGGTGGTGTGATTAATCAGCGAGGATTCAGCCCGGAACAGGTCAAGACCTTTTTTCTTGAAAGAAACGGAAATCAACTTTTCACAAGGGACATGATTTCTGCTGATGAAATAAAGGATAAAATCTGGCATACGGGAGCTGAAATATTCATTCCGGCCGCAGCTTCTAGGCTTGTTCAGAAGTCAGAGTTGGAAACAATGATTGATAATAGCCTTGAGCTTATCTCCTCAGGAGCCAATGTTCCTTTCGCAGACAGCGAGATTTTTTTCGGGCCCATTGCTGAATTTGCAGATAATTCAGTTGCAGTGATTCCTGATTTTATTGCCAATTGCGGAATGGCCAGAGTATTCCGATACCTTATGAATGATGATGTAAAAATTGAAGATAGCGCCATTTTCGACGATGTTTCATCCTGTATTGCAGATGCACTGAAACATGTGATGGAATTGAATTCAGGTGGGACAGGCTTCAGCCGGACATCCCTCGAGTGGGCTCTCGGGAATTTATTGAAATGACATAAGCGGAAGCTTATTATAAGATTCATTGATATGTTCCGGTTTGGAAGAACAATGCTATGAAAGAGTACTTGCACAAAACTTTTCTCGGAAACACCCTCGAAGATTACCTGTGGTTTGCAGGAATTTTAATTTTCGGACTTATTCTTAAAAAGTTTCTGGCGAAAATTTTAAGCCGGATTCTTTATCGTCTCTTCCGCAATTACGGAAAGACAATCGGAGTAGAGAAGTTCATAGAATTGCTACACAAACCCTTCGGGTTTCTCATTCTTGTTGTTCTGATATACCTGGCTTTCGACAGGCTTACCTTTCCTGCAGGATGGGAGCTCGATCCCGGCAATGTCTTTGGAGTGCGATATATTTTGCATCAAATCTTCCAGGGTGCAATCATTGTCGCATTTACATGGCTGATTCTCCGGGTTGTTGATTTCATTGGACTTGTTCTGTCAGCTCGGGCTGCATTGACTGAGAGCAAACTCGATGATCAGTTGGTTCCATTTGCGAAAGAGGCAGTTAAAATTCTCATTGCAGGATTTGGTTTTATGATCATGCTGGCTACAGTCTTCGATCTGAATGTTGTTTCACTTGTAACCGGACTTGGTATCGGAGGACTTGCTTTTGCCTTGGCTGCAAAAGAAACACTTGAAAACCTGCTTGGGTCATTCACCATTTTTCTTGATAAGCCTTTTGTTGTCGGTGATATGGTTAAAGTCGGGAATATTGAAGGGAGGGTGGAAAGCATCGGTTTTCGTTCAACAAGGATTCGATCGCTTGACAGAATGCTTGTGACAGTTCCGAACAAGAAAATGGTGGATTTCGAACTTAATAATGATACCGAGCGGACTGTACGCAGGGCGCGATTCAATGTGGGTCTTATTTATTCCACAACAGAAAAACAGATTCGCGACATTGTATCTGAGATCAGCGCATTGCTTGACACGCATCCATTGCTGGAGCCTAAACGAGTGGTACGTTTTAATCAATTCGGACAAAGTTCTCTGGATATTTTGATTATTTACCTTGCACGCACGCCTGAGCTCGAAGATTTTTTGCGTGTGCAGGAAGAAATCAATTTTAAAATAATGGAGATTGTGAGAAAAAACGGAAGCGATTTCGCTTATCCGACATCTACGGTTTTCTTAAGAAAAGAAGATTCCTGAGATTTTTCAGTTGAAGATATAAAGCGTACGGCTTCCGGCATCGTAATCCGTTGTATATTGCTTCAATGGCTTGGTAGCAGGCCCGTTGATCACATGCCCGTCAGTGAGTCCGAACTTGCTTCCGCAGTTTTTATCTTCACCAATCACACCGCTTGCGTCTTTTTCGACAAATGAGTTGGGTTCCACAGGATCATAAGGGCAAGCTTGTTCAAATGCCACGAAATCATTTTGAAATCTGTGATATACCAGTATGCCTTTGTAGCCACCTGCAATTTCCACTGAATTACCTACACTGTTAAGTGAAGCAAATTCAGGCAGGCTGAGTTGAAGAGCAAGGTTTACAGAAACATTAGGAATATCCTGATATACCTTATCCTTCTTGCAGGAAGAAAATGAGAAAGCAATAGACATTATCGTTCCAATCACGATGAAAGAATGAAATTTGAAAACAGGTTTCGACGATGCTTTTGCGATTGCATCAGTCGGGAAAACTTGTTTTTTATTGATGAAATTTTTTCTGCTATTCATCGTTTTATCAGAAATCACCCGGTAATTATTGTTATTTTTGATATATCCAATACAACAGAAAATGAAAAAAGTTTTTTATTTCATCGCCATTGCAACTGCTTTATCATTTGCAGCATGTAAAAGTAATGAAAAGCAGGAAAAGGCTGCGGCTGCGTCAGAGGTGACATCTGAACCTAAGAAAGCTTCAAGCCAATATTCCTGTCCTATGCATCCTGAAGTAATGTCAGAAAGTCCGGGCCAATGTCCGCATTGCGGGATGGATCTTGAAGTTAAGAGTTAATCCAAATCTTTGATTCTTCAACGGAATGCTAAGAGCAGTTTATACTTTGATTTGTGTTTTGTTGTTTTCAGTTTCTGTGAAAGCCCAGGAGATGGATGTTGATTCGCGGTCACCGAAGCCAAAGCCATCTTCTGCACAACAAAAGAAAGCGGATAAAAAGAAAGCTCTGCAAAAGAAGAAAAAGGAAAAAGCAATTGAGAAAGGCAAGAAGCGCCACTTGAAAATTCAGAAGAAACATACAAAGAAAATGATGAAGAAGAGCCGAAAGAAATCAAAGCGATGGAATGATAATTCAGGAATAATATATTTCAGAAAAGATTTTCGACTGGATGAAGTGATTATCATGAAGAGTGATTCAGCTTCTGTATGATATTTTGAACCATCTGATTTCTTTTATTTGAAGCGGGTTTCAGGCTCAACCCACCCTTTTTGATTAGCCATTATTTATTTCTTCTATTCAATCATTCTGCTTTTGGCTTTTTAGTATTAAAAATTAAAAATTTTAATCAGTCTTTATCAGTCATACTACTTAAGTATGATAAAATGAACTGATTCTCTGAAAACCGCTTCAGGCGTAGCTTTTGGCAAATGTTGGCCAAGCATTTTGGTTCATCCGCCAAATAAGGGAGGAGATTATCAATATAAAATTGCGAAAAATTAATTCTTATCGGATTTTTGAAGCATCTAATGCTTTGTATATGCATGTTTCAGTCTGATAGAAAATACCTGTTAATCTTTTTCAGATCAATTGTTTTGGTTAAGTCCGAACTGAATCCATTTTATATCACGTTTGCTAATGGTTGCCTGCGACGACCTGTTTGTTTTTTTGATTCACATCATTGCTATCAACATCATTCATCAACATAATGTCACAGGAATAAATCATCACACTTCGGTTAAAGAATAAGCCACAAAAACATGAAACACAATTACCACTCCCTGATGGGGAAGCAAATGCTTCTACCGTGTTCAATTCTTATAATGTTTGCATTCACACTAATGCAAAAATCTGCTGATGCGCAGACTTATTTCAATCAGAATTTTGATACATCTTCGACTGTATCGTATTACGTGCATGCCACAAATCCAAGTACTGCTCAGTTTAATGCTATCAGCACCAGTACGGGAACTACAGTAAGCATAAATAACGGTACTTTGCAGTTTGCAAGAACCGGGGGAGCGGGCATTGCTGTGAGATCAACGAATTTCACAGGCAGCCCTACAGCATTAATTGTTACTTACAATTTAACTGTGACAGGTAACAATTCGGCTAATCTTCCTGTATGTTCAAGGTTGGCCATTGGTTCTGGATTTACTTCCGCTTTGACCAACGAGGCTAATGCCTCAACCTTTTCATACATTGACATTGAACCGAGGAGTGGAACAAACTTCAGAATTAAATCAGCATCGGGAAGTAATTCATCCAATTTCTCAAGTGGCACGACTGTGGCTGTCACCTGGGTGCTTAATCGTTCAGGATCTCAAATAACATACACAGGACCCAATGGTTCTGCATCCACTCTGAATAATAATCTGAATGATGTATGGCTTGGTACAACCCGCTTTTCATCAGGGACTGCTGTCACAACAAGTGGAGTTAATCTGAATAATATAAAGTTCAGTTTCACTTCTGAAAATCTTACCATACAAATAGATAATCTGAAAATAACTGCAATTCCGGCAGTAATAACTACTCATCCTGTTTCTCAAACGGTTTGTTATTTGTCGCCTGTGAATTTCACATCTGCCGGCTTGAATCAAACATCCATCCAATGGCAGAAACAATCATCCGGTGTTTGGGGAAATATTGCAGGAGCCACTTCTGCTAATTATTCAATTGCCTCTGCAGATGTGCCACACATTGGAAACTATCGCGTACTATACATCAAAGGAACCGATACTACTTTTTCCAATGTAGCCACCTTGAATCTGGATGTGCCAAGTTTTGGAGGTGAAGTAACACCTGTAAGCACGAACGTTTGTTCTGGTGTAAATTCTGGCACGCTTACATTGGTTAACCATGAAACTCTTATTCAGAAATGGCAGTTCTCCACCAACAGCGGTGGATTATGGACTGACATTGCCAACACCACAAATACGCTTAATTATTCGAATCTGACTACAACTACATGGTACAGAGCTGTAGTGGTGAATGGCACATGTCCTGCAGATAATTCCGATCATGCAGAAGTTGTGGTGTATCCTGCACTCACCCAGTTTTCTATTACAGGGTCTAATTATATTTGCCAGGGTTCATCCGGAACAGCACTTGGGCTTAACGGATCACAAACCGGAGTGAATTATCAGCTGAGACGCAACGGAGTGAATCAGGGCAGTGCAGTCTCAGGAACCGGATCAGCAATTTCGTTTGGGATACAAAACCTCGCAGGCACTTACACTGTTAATGCGATTCATGCGACGATAGGTTGTGTTGTACAGATGGGGGCTTCTCATGAATTGCAACTTGTGCCAGTCCCAACTTTAAATTCTGTTTCAGCTACACCTGGGTCAATCTGTCCCGGTCAAAGTTCCAGCCTTTCATCAAGCGGTACCAGCAATTATTTCCCACTCACTACTTTTGAAAATAATGTTGGCGGTGCCATTCCAAATCAGGTTCCTACCGGATTAGATAGATCAATTATAGTCTCTGGTGCGCCCTCAGACATGTCTTTGGTTACCAATCTTTCTGTCAAAGTAAACGTAACTCATCCTCGTACCAGAGATATTGAATTGTATCTTACCCGGCCAGGCGGTACAGCTTTGTCAACTACTGCCACAGGAAACTATTATAATACAATTACTCCTGGCCACAACATATGCCTTATTGCAGATAAAGAAGGAGCCTCAAGAGCTAACCTGACTGATATAGTCTTCTCAGATAATGGTGCGGTATTATCAGGTGATAACCCTTATACAGGAGTCTTCAAACCAGAAAATCTTTTCAGTACACTAACAGGAAACCCAAACGGGACATGGACTCTAAGAGCTGTTGATGACGCTTCTGCTGGGGATATTGGAACATTGGATGACTGGTCTATTACTATGAATCTTGTTACCGGTTTAACTTATACCTGGACTTCCAGTCCAGCTGGTTTTACTTCAAATGTTCAAAATCCAGGAGCTGTATTTCCTACAGTAACCACAACTTATACAGTTAGCATAGCCAATGCTGTCACTGGTTGTTCAGTACAGGGTAATGCAACTGTAAATGTTTCCAATGTGAGTGGTAATTGCTCTGTCATTTCTCATGTATCATGTATAGGAGGGAATGACGGATCTGTTAACATTGTTGGAACTGGTGGAGTTGCTCCTTATACTGTTTCCGGAAACCCAACAAGCGGATTGTCGGCTGGCACATACAACTATACAATTACTGATGCCATCGGTTGCACCGGTACATGCAGTGTGACCATTACTCAGCCGGCTTCACCTGTCAGCATTTCTTGTTCACTTGTCAATGATGTGACATGTAATGGTGGCTCCGATGGTGCAGTCTCAGTGAGTGCATCAGGTGGTACAGGAGCTATAAGCATATCTCCATCCACTTTTACGGGGCTGTCAGCAGGCACTCATACATTTACTGCGACAGATGCGAACGGATGCACTGCCACCTGCAACGTTATAATTTCAGAGCCACAACCTGTGGTCGTAACTTGTACTGTCATCAAGCATGTTACTTGCAATGGAACATCTGATGGTGAAGTTAGTGTTTCTGCAAGCGGCGGTACAGGCGCACTCACTTTGACATCCAGCACTCCCACAACGAATTTATCCGGAGGAAGCTATACCTATGTATTTACTGACGCCAATGGATGCACCGGGAGCTGTACAGTCACAATCAATGAACCAGCGATTCTTCAGGCAAATTGTTCTGTGTCGAAAAATGTTTCATGCTTAGGTGGATCTGATGGAGAAGTTTCCATTAATCCTACAGGAGGTACACCTCCGTATACTATAACCGGAGATCCATTGACCGGACTTTCTGCCGGAACGTATAATTACCTAGTTACCGGTTCTAATGGTTGTACAGCAACGTGTACGGTAACCATAACAGAACCGGCAAGTGCAGTCTCTGCTACTTGTACTTTTGTAAATGATGCAAGCTGCTTTGGTGGATCAGACGGATCCGCAAATGTAGTGGGCAGTGGCGGGACTCCTCCATACACTTTTTCTCCTACACCTTCCAACCTTACTGCAGGAATCCACACCATCACCGTGACTGATGATAATGGTTGCACTGCAACTTGTGATGTTACAATTGGTCAGCCAACCCAAATTGTACCTAACTGCAGCGTACTCACGCACGTGACCTGCCATGGCGGATCAGACG
>ERZ869936.156-NODE-156-length-87623-cov-6.838217_pt1 | contig 87623 bp, 77 predicted proteins | sample MGYA00520876_ERZ869936 | MGnify/ENA primary metagenome ERZ869936 (study PRJEB32218, sample SAMN09650985) | biofilter metagenome | isolation source: enrty point of leading RO module | place: Saudi Arabia: Thuwal, RO plant located on Red Sea | collected 2016-02-17 ... | reverse complement strand
GAGAGCGAGAATGAGAGCGAGAATGAGAGCGAGAATGAGAGCGAGAATGAGAGCGGGTGTGAGGGTAAGTGTGAGTCTGCGGGGCGGAGAAGAATGGTCCCTGAGCTTGTCGAAGTGTGGTCCCTGAGCTTGTCGAAGGGACAGTTCTTGTTGCCCCCTTGTCGTTTCGACAGGCTCAACGACCCATCTCGGTTCCTGAACTTGTCGAAGTGTGGTCCCTGAGCGGAGTCGAAGGGACATTTCTCGCTCCCCCTTGTCGTTTCGACAGGCTCAACGACCAGCCTCGTGCCTTCGACATGCTCAGGCACCGGTCCCGTCAACCACGCGGTTAAGAAGCGACCATCGCTTCCCACTACTCCACCTTCACCCTTATTCCCTCTGAATGGGAAGTAAATTCGGGTGCATACATGCACTGTATGCTGGTGATTCCATTGCTGAAATCACCCTTGTGGCTGACAAATAATGGATACTCAAAAACATAGGTGCCCTTGTTCAATTTTCCGAAAAAGAAATTGGTGGCGGCATCCTTCGTGCTTTCGTAATACCCCAGACCATCCTGCCAGCGATACCCGCTGAAAACATTCACGGGCTCAAACCCACTCGAACGCATGTCTTTCATATGCACATACTCCATATCACGGTCAACCCGAAGCTCTATTCTTACTTTTATTTTGTCGCCTACTTTTAGTTTTGTTTTTTCGGTTACAGGCTCTATTACCGGACCTTTGGCAGTACTCCGTTCTACAAAAAGCTTTTTCTTTAATTTCAAGGGTGTTTCCGCGGGTGTTATCTTATCAAGCTGCTCAAAATACTGCCAGTACATGGCACCCCAGCTAACGCCTTCGTCTTTTTTAGTAACCGCAACTTTTCCCATATTGGGTTTTATATCGCCACCGCTCCAGGATGTTTTAAAATATCCGGTTCCCGCTTCCACTTTTACATCATCCATCTTTTTGGGATCAATTTTCATATCGCCCACAATTATTTCAACCATGCTTTCTGTGGCCAGCCAGTCGGTTCCGCGTAACAATAATGCGTACACTGCTTCCGTAGTGGCTTTTGTGGTTTTCCAGTTCTGGGTTTGCTTGCTCTTGAGCAACCAGACTTTCAAATCATCCACAACCTTTTTATCTCCGCTTACTTCATCGAAGGCCTCAATCAGCAAGGCCTGGGTTTCAATGGGAGCCTGATACCAATACCAGGATGGATAATTATCTTTCCAATACATGCCCATCTCTTCATTTACAATAGCCGTTTCCTTCAGCGACTTCATGATATCCTGAGGTATTTTCTTATCATCGTATCGGTGCAGAGCCAAGGCGATCATTCCCTGCATATAACGGCCGTTTTCGAGCCAGTATTTTTTTGCCTGGCCCAGGAAATAATCAAAAGCCTTTTTGTTGCCTGAATTTATGGGAACATCTTTAAAATAACTCCGGGCATAGAGGTATTGTATGTGGTAATACCCCAAATGGTTTTTATCCATATTGGCTTTGTCGTGCTTTACTATCCAGTCGTAATCCTCATCAATTCTGTTGTCAAGATATTTTAATCCCTTCTGAACCATACGCCAGGTATTGTAATCGACCCGGATGTCTTTTACGCCAAGATGATCGAGGTGCCCCATGCCGGTAATGATATGCTGGGTAATATACCTGTCGTCAGGCATGCCTTCAAACCAGGGCCATCCTCCATTGGAAGCCTGCATCTTTTGCAGTTTTGTTAAAGCCCGGCTCAACTCAGCCGACATTTTATTCAGGTCGAACAACAAACCTACCCGCTTTTTTCTTTCGCTTTCGTCTTTTGCTTCCAGCACCCAGGGAGTTTCTTCCAGCAGCAGCGATTTTAATTCCTGATTCTTCTGTAAATTGGAAAGGAAGGCATCGGGCGATGACATTTTCCAGGAATCAAATACGGCTTTAATTTTTGGGGAAGAGTTGGCAATATGACTGGCAATGCTGTTGGCATAGAAGCGTGAAAAAGTCTGTTCGGCACATTCGTAAGGATACTCCATCAGATAAGGTAAACTTTGAACGGCATACCAGGCCGGATTGGAAGTAAATTCCAAAGTCAGTTTATGGTGCTTTAGGGTATTGCTTCCGCCGTTGGATGAAATCATTTTATCAAATGAAAAAGTTTTTTGCTGCTTTCCACGAATGGGAAGCGGCATGGTTTCGGTAACCAGCATGCGGTTGGTTAAAACGGGAATGGGGCGCTCCTCGCCATCGGAAAAGTTGTCACTAACGGCGACAACCTTATAAGAAAGCGCTCCTACCCCTTCCGGAATATTAACTTCCCAGGAAACCATAGTGCTTAATCCCTTTTTCATGGAGAAGGATTTTTGCTGGTTGTCGTATTTGGGCGATTTGGGATCCGCAAGCAAAACAGAACTCATGTCTTTTCCTGTGATGGGATCAATGAACGAAATTTTTTCTTTACATTCTAGATAACGAAAGGAAAGGTTATTGATTTTTACTTCTAACAAAATTTTATCATTCTACCTGAAAAAGCGTGGAGGGTTAGGAATTACCATAAGGTCTTTTCTTGTAACCAGTTCTTTGGTGGCAAATCCGAATTTTAAATCTTTGGTATGGGCAAAGGTCATCACTTTCCATTTGGTAAGTGATTCGGGAAGCGTGAAAGAAATAACAGTATTCCCTTCCGCATCGGTGCTCAGGTGAGGGTAGAAAAAAGCGGTTTCGGCAAAATTGGATCGGGCCTTTACCTTTTCTAATCCCGATTTGTCTTCTCCTCCGCTGTTTTTCTTTTCCGTTTCCTTCATGGGCGAAAGCGTACCGCCCAGATTTCGCGAGATCACGGTTTCGTCCCCCAGATCGCCGGATGGAGCTGGCGCATCAGCGTTTGCCATTTTACCATCCTTGGATTTTTCCCTTCTTGCGCCCGTTGTTACCGAGATGGTTTGTAATTTTTGTTCTTCCTGCAATGGGGCATAAAAAGCATCATCAAGGTAATCCCCTTCTGTGTTCTCATAATCGTAGTAATATCCGTATCGGTAGGCGTTGGAACCGAACCAATTTATTCTGTCGTAAGTCCGGTATGGGTGTGATACATGCGGATTCCAGTTGTAGGCATACACATAGGCATCCTTCTGTCCGAAACCCATGTGATTCCACCAGCCCATTTGTCCGTAAAAGCTTTTATATATCTGGAAATACCAGGAGTTGGCTCTGAAGGCATCCAGGGAAGCATCGTACATGGAAGCCAGCATTTCTGCCATCGCCTTCTCACCTTTCTTTCCTTTTATTTTAAGTTTCCAGGATTCCTTGGTTCCGGGATAAAGTTTATCGCGAAAAGTTTCAAAAGAAATATCAAGTTCTTTATTTGTGTAGGGAACCGAAATAGTATAAGACTCCGTATATACCCTGCTGTTCCTTACGGTGGAGAAATGGACGGAAATATTGCCCCTGTGCTTTTCCTGTAAAATAATTTCCCTGAAGGTTTGCTTATTTACATTCACCGGCAACCACTCCGAATGTACAATCTTTCCTTCCTGTTCTATTTCATACAAACAATGAATGGAGTTTTCCCGGGTTCCCAACCTGATTTTTACCGTATCTCCGGGCTCAGCAATATTTTTATTCAGAGAAATTTTCATTACGGGGTTTCCGGGAAGCCCTTGTTTTAAGGAAGAGCTTACATCCACCAGAAAAATTTCTTCCACGGGCTTTTTGTCCTTATCAACGGAGTTTATTTCAATGAGGTATTTTCCGGGAATAAGATTGCTCTTATAAAAGGGGTTGCTGATTTTCATGTTGCGACTCGAATCAACCCCGGGCCCTTTTACTATGTTCTGGAAGCCCTGAACAAAAACCTGATTTCGGGGCCATTCCAGAGGGTCGTTTTCGTTCCGGTACAGGTTGTTCGGAAATGAATCGCGGAAAGAAGACTCTTGCATGGTGAACTGATCAGGTCGCTCCCAGTATCTTTCTTTATAGGTTTGTTGTGGGGGACTTAAGAAATAAATTTTCACCTGACCTTTTGTTTTCACCGGCCGGCCCGAATAATTTGTGGTTTTCACCTCGAAAGTCTTTTCCGCTTCTTCCAGGCTTATCTCACCGGGTAAAGTAGTTTCCATCTTCAGGGATGAAAGGGCCGCTGTAACATAGGTGTTTCCACTCCGGGTTTCACCATTCAGGTCGGTTACATCGGCAAAAACCTGATAGTGATATGTTGGCGAAAGAGATTTCAATATGCTTTCATCGCCCAACAGGCGAAAGGGAATAACAAAGCCTCCGGTATCGTTGGAGGTAATTACACCATTGGTAATTTCCACTTCGGAGGTATTGGGATTAAATCCCCTCCAGTAACACCACCAGGGAAAGGAAGCCCTGCGAACCACCCTGTATTTTACTGAGGCCTGATCAATCCGGTTTCCTGCGAAACCCAGGGCTGTTCCGGTAACGGTTACCGGATCGCCCACTTTAAATTCTCCTTCAGGCTGGTTTAGTTTAACTTCAAAACGGGGTTGTTTATATTCCTCCACGGAAAAATAAACATTGCCATGTCCGTCGGAGATTTGCATATTTCCATTCAGTACGCCTTCGGGAGCGGTGAAGGTTCCGGAATAAGATCCGAATTCATTGGTGGTAAAGTCCTGTGAAAATATTTCCCGATGGTTCACATCATATAAGGTGGCTCTGACTTTCTGACCCGCCTTAATGGAGTAATTATCATCGCCGTCGTTCTCGAGTGTAATTCCCTTAAAGTAGATCGTTTGTCCGGGCCGGTAAATAGCCCTGTCGGTAAAGAAAAAGGTTTTCAGGCTTTTGTATTTTTCTGATTTGTATCGTTTGTACTGATACATTCTTCCTTCGGTTCTCAACACATCAAACCCTTTTTTAAACTCAACAAAAAAGCTGCGGCCTTCGTGCGAATGGGCCGGAAAAACCAAGTCCCCGTTTTTTCCGGAGGTTAGCTTTTCTCCTTTAATATATTCGTAGCGACGGAGGGTATAGTTGTATTTTTCGTAATGCAGTTGAGCAGTTACCCCTTCCATTGGAATTCCGGAGGTTCGCTCAAGTACACGAAACTCGGTCTGGTCCTCTTCGCTTTTCCTGGTCAGGTAACTGATGTCGGAAACAGAAAAAGAAAGATAGGCTACCGCTTCGTTTTTCATTGAGAACCCGGAATGGGTACCTGCCACAAGGACAAAATGACCCAATCCGGGGTTGGGGATGTGAAACTCGGCTTTGTGATTTTGAAAATCACCGTCGATGGGAAATTCTCTTGTAAATTGTTTTTCGGGAACCAGTTTTACAATTTGCTTCATCAATTCCTCATCGTAGTATTTTTCTTCGAGTTGTCTTAATTTGTCAGGGCTGATCGGACAAATTTTAAAATACAGTTTTGAAACATTGGTATAGCTCATAAGTCCGAGCAGGGGTTTCCCTGAAGGGTACACTTTCTCAAGTTTGAAATCGAAGCTTGCGGCTTTAATCAGCGATGAAAGGTAGAGGCATTGTTGTGCTCCGTAGGAAGCAGGGTATTTGGCAATGGCGGCCGTTGCCATGTCCAGGGCTTTTTTCTTTTCCCATTTAAATTCCTCGCCTTGCAGGGGCAGGTATTTTTGTGCCTGTTGGTAGTGGTAGGTAGCTTTGAGGTAAGTAACTTCTGCCGATTCGGGATGAGATCCGAAGCGGGATTCCAGTTCGGAAAGTGCAGAATAGTAAAGTGAATCGCGGTGCTCGAGGCTGGCGTGACGACACACGAAGATCAATCTTTTAAGATCCGCATCGATAAGTGCTCCGGGAGATTTATCCGCAAGGTGAAATTCGATGAGCGATTGAACGATGAGCAGGGCTTTAAACTTGCTGGAAGTGGTATCCTCGGTTTGAAACTTGTACCGTACCAATTCCCCGGCCGGGGCAAAATAATCTTCCGAATTGAGGGAAAAAGAAAAAGCAGGCTTTACAAGATCCGCTTCCTGAAGGGAAAAAAAGTCAAAGGCGCGATGCCCCAGAAAATCGTAAAGGGTGGGCCGCAATTTTCTGCCGTCGGAAGTGCCTTCATACAGAATGTCTTTAAAAGTTTCAACCGATGTCCTTTTCAAACTGTCGGCAGGAAGTAATGAGGCGCTATAGTGATAACTGGTTTGGGAAACAATCCTTTGCAGATCCCAGGTGGCTACATCTTCGGGGTCGAAATTAATCGTCCGGCTGCGGTTGAGAAATTTCCAGCGGTTATTCTGGTAATAAGACCAATAAGTATCGGCAAGGATGGAATGCAAAACCTGTTTTAGTGGAAAAGGGGCTGACTTAATTTCGGAGCCAAGGCTGGCAATGGATTTTTCAATGGAGTTTTCTTCCATATACCTGGCATATTTCATGCGGAACAAAAGGGCTTTTACCGCCTGGCCGTTGTTTTTATCGCTTTTGGCTTTCAGGTATATGGCGTTGGTAAGTTCCCCGGCCGATTTAAACAGGCCTTTCTTTTCCAGGGAATCGACCCGTTTCCATTCTTTTTCATAGGTAGATCCCTGAGGAAAAACAAGGTAGCCGTGGGCATTTCCGGTGGGCAGGGTAGCCAGGCCAAGGGTGGCCATTAATAACAGAAAAACGTAAATGAGGGGTTTGAAAAAGGGCTTCAGCATATCAATACTTTACTAAACAGATGTATGAATAGGAGAAATTCCACAAGGAACTCCGGAAATTATCTCCTGCTTTTAAAAAATCCGGTAAGCAGGGCCGAACAGGCGCTCTCCAAAACACCGCTTACCAGCTTTGTTTTGGGGTGAAGCATGGGTTTTTGGAGTAGCGAAAACCCTCTTTTTTCATCGCGGGCTCCGTAAATAACCATAGCGGGACGGGCCCAGAAAAGGGCTCCGGCACACATGGGGCAGGGCTCGAGGGTAACATACAAGGAGCACTCTTCAAGGTATTTACCACCCAGGTGGTTAGCCGCGGCGGTAATAACCTGCATTTCGGCATGAGCCGTGACATCGTTCAGGCGTTCGGTGTAGTTATGGGCACGGGCAATGATTATTCCGTTGCAAACCACTACGGCTCCCACCGGAACCTCGCCGGCATCAGCCGCTTTTTTGGCCTCTTTCAGGGCCTCCTGCATAAATTTTTCGTGAATTTCAGCCGGATTCATGGGTCTAAAAATACCCTTTTCATGAAACTTACATGCCGTAAATCCCGTAAAAGCAAAGACACCAAACTCGCCCGGCCATGAATACTCTCGACGCCAAGCCGGTTTGTTCCATTGAAAAGGAACAAATCCCACTCCTCCATTTTCCCATTCAGGAAGTATTGAAAGATCCGGACCGGATTAAGGAAAGAAATGCCGAGTTATCTAGGGCGCAATCGCTCGGCAACCTGGAAAGAGTAAAGGTCAGGATTATTTTTGAAGACGATCGGAACCGCAAGATGGTAGAAACTACCGTGTGGGGATTAACCGACAAAATGGTCATCCTGAAAGGAGGGGCAGGCATCCCCGTTCATCGCATTGTAAGCATTTCCTGAATTCCACTCCCGGATTTCAGGACCGGGAAAAACTGCAAACACCTAAATCGATTTTCCTAGTCCTTCACAATCAGTTTCCCTGAAACCATTTTTGAAGTACCTGCCACGGTCCAGAAGTAAAGTCCTGCATGCTCCGGCGTTTTAATGGAATGTGTTGTATTTCCTGATATTTTTCCACGGAAAATGATTTTCCCCTGAACATCGGTCAGGGTGAGGAGTCCATCCCCTTCAAAGCCCCTGAAGAAAATTTCGGATCCTGGGAAGGCGGGATTGGGAAAAATGTTTGTGTGGGAACCGGAGGAAATTTCAGATCCGCCAACAATAATGGAGGCATTACAAAAGTTGGGAATACCGTAACCTTTCAAAGAGTCGGGATTCAGATACTGGCTTGAGCTTTGAATAATTGCCTGTCGGATTTGCATTGCTGAGAAAGTGGGCTGCGATTGCCAGAGGCATGCCGCGGCACCGGCACAAATCGGAGTTGCGAAAGAGGTTCCGCTGGCGGTGGTTATTCCTCCGCTGGTATTGCATACAACGGCGCTCACGCCACGGGCACAAATATCAGGTTTAACACGGCCGTCGGAAGAAGGTCCGCGCGATGAGAAAGAAGCCAGGGCGCCGGAAGAGTTTACGGCTCCTACGGCAAGAATGCTATCCGCATCTGCCGGTGTTCCGATATAAAACCAGGAACTGGTCCCGGAGTTTCCGGCGCAGGCGAAAGTTATCATACCAACCCTTGCGGTGAAAGCAGCCGCTTTTGCGCAACGGGTGGTTTTCCCGTCCATCTGGGCATAGGTGTGATTCTGCGAGGGGTTATCAAAAGTTGTGTAATACAAGGAGGTGCAAATAATATCAGCACCCACGCTGTCGGCGTATTCGGCACCAGCTACCCAATAATCTTCTTCAACAATAAATTCGGTACTTGCATTTTCGGTTCTCAGCAAATAATATTTTGCTTTGGGTGCGGTTCCCACCAACTGGTTATCGGTATACCCTGCCATGCAGGAAAGCACCTGGGTACCATGTCCTCCCACTCCATAAACATTGGGCGAGTTGGCTACAAAATCGTAGGTGCCTAAAATCTGGTTGTTGATCCGTATGGAATCGAAGGGTTGAATGGTGTTAACATTTCTGAAGCCGTCGTCGAGTACGGCAATTACCATTCCCTGTCCGCTATAGCCCTGGTTGTGTAAACAAACAGCATTCACCTGATTGGCCTGGGCAAAAGAGTTCCCGTAATTGTAGGGCACTTGCAACAGGTTGGGAGGAGGCTGCATTTTCAAATAACTTTCCCAGTCTTCTTCTTCCCTGAAATTATCGGGGCGTTTCATTCGGCCTACGCCGGTTACGCTTTGTACGAAGGGAAGGGTTGCAATAAAATTAAGTGCATTCTGATCCGAGGTAGTAATTGAAATGGCATTGAACCAGCGGGAACGAAAATTCAGGGTTACGTTTCCTGTGGATAAAACCTGTGTGACATAGCTGGGGTTTACGGGAAGATCGTAAAAAGTAATGGGGATATTCTGGTTGGCTCTTCGTTGAATGCTGCGCTGCGATAAATACACCGAAGGGTTGGTGGTAGTGTAAGGAGAGCTGTTTTTGTCGGTGAACTGAACCCAGAATTTTGTGAATTGGGCCAGGGATTGATCGGGAAAAAATAAAAAAGATAAAAAAATCAGACCGTTCGCCTTTCGAAGAAAAAATAACATTACTGGATTTGCATTCATAATTTAAATATAGAACAATTTGATGGAAGGGAATAACATAATCAGGAGCAAGGATGGGTTAATAGTATCTTTGCTTTACATAAATACGTTATTCGTTTTCCATAGGTTTTATCTTAAACAAAATCACAAGGCATAAAAGAGCTACGCCTATGGAAAGGTAGCCAACAATATCGTAGTTTTCAAGCGTGCCGCCTTGCGATTTTGTAATTATTACTCCTCCTGTCAAAGCCGCCAGACCTACCCCGAGTTGTTGAATGGAAGCTGAAAGATTCATGAAGCCTCCCCGCAATTCACCGGGAACCACCGAAGTAATTATAGCCTGAGCCGGAATCATTCGCCCGCCTGCAAAAAGGAAAAAAGAGGTGGTAACTACCAATACCACCGCAACCGATGAAGGGGGCAAATGGGTAATCAGGTAAACCGGAATGGTGGAAAGCAAGAGGAAAAGCGCCATAATTTTTTGTTTTCCGAACCTATCGGCGGCTTTACCTATAAGAGGAGATGAAATCATGGAAATCAGTCCACCGGCAAAATACATCATGGGCAGTTGTTCCTTTTTGAATCCTACATTCATTTCAAGATAAGGGGCGATAAAGGGGATGGTCACAAAATGTGCGAAAATCAGGGTGAACATCAGCAGCAAAGCCCTCTGTTGATTGGAGCTTGCATAAACACTTTGATATACCCGAAATTTTTTCCTTTCCTTTTTTTCGCGGATATGTCCTCGTACGGATGGAATTTTTAACAACACAAATCCCAAAACAACGAGTCCGAACAGGCCGACCCAAATAAAGGGAACCTGCCAATGGAAATGCGTAGCAACATATAATCCGGCAGGCACTCCCGCTACCGAAGCCAGGGCAAAAGCAGACATCAATACTCCCATTGCCCTGCCCCGTTTTTCATAGGGAAAAAGATCCCCAACAATAGAAAGCACCTGGGCGCTTATGAGGCCTCCGAAAAGTCCTGTTATTATTCTTGCCAGGAGCAGGTTCAGGTAGGAATTGGCCATGCCGCAAATCAGGGTTCCCACCACCAAACCTGAAAAGGCAAAAACAAGAGCCTTTTTCCGGTCGAAGCGGTCGATAAGAAAAGTAGCGGTAAGACTGGCCGTAAAAGCGCTGAAGGCATAGGAAGAAACCAGCAGTCCGAACTGGGTAGGGGTAATTTTAAAGTCGGGAACCAGGAATTCCTGAAGGGGCATCATGATCATAAAATCCATGATATTGGTAAAATTTACCGCCGCCAGAATTATCAATAGTTGAAGCTCCTTCCTTGTCATTTCAGGGGGGCAAATTTACGCCAAAAAAAAGACCCCTCACGGGGCCTTTTCAGGAAAGCATTTCAAATCAGAAATTATATCTTATTCCCAGGCCACTTTGTCCGTGAAACCAAAATGGGTTGTCAATAAGTTCAACAAATACATTTGCGTCGACAAAAAGCGAAAGGGGTACTTCCTTAAAGGTATATTCCAGCCCCAAAACTCCATCCACCCCGAGGTCGATATCAGTTACCCGCTGATCCCTTGCGTAGTACCAATTAGGGTCGCCGTATACTTTATATCGATAGTCATAGGCAAAAGAGCGGTATCGCATTTGACCTCCAACACCCCAATACCAGTCGAGTCCATCAACCTTAAGGGGTTTTTGGAAAAGGTAGTGAACCTGGATTGCAATGGGGGCGGATGCTCTGTAGCCCAAATAATGAAATTCTTTATACCCATAGTTTTTATCGTGATACCAGTCGTAAAAATGGTCATCGTACCAGCCCCTTCGGGAGAACATATAGGTTCGTCCGATGTTGATTTCGAGGGCTTTTTCGCCCATATACTTTTTAAAAGAAAAGCCGCTGGGGTCGCCGCCTCTGAGGCCGATTCCCCAATTTTTGTCCTGAGCCGTAAAAACAAGGGGCAGCAAGGCAAGGAAGGTCAGAATTCTTTTTTTCATGGTTCTTGTTTTTTTTAGATAAGGAAATGAGGGGGGCATTTCCTTATACGGTTTCTGCAAAAATAAGGTTTGCGGGAGTAATAATTACACATGAAAAGGAAAATAGTCTTCATAATAGGGTTTGAATAAGAAATTTAAATTGTTTTATCGTACCCCAGGGTCCATTTGTAACTATACCTATCATCCTGAGCTCAAAAACACCTTTAATCAAACCCTTCTAAATCGTTAAACTAAAGACGAAGCTTATTAATGGTATTTCAAAACTGCCTTCGGGGAAAGTTCTTTCGGAATTTTTCTTCTATTCTGAGGGCTCTTATTTGAAAAACAAAAAAGGGGGTAAGGAATGACAAAAAAATTAAAATGCTGATTTCTTCAACTAGGAAATGGCCTTTTCTCTGAGCCCGCAAGAATTTGAATTATCGGATTAGCTTTGCCGGTCCGCAGGGGCCATGCCCTGAGGTCAAACTTCTAGTCCGACAATTGCGGATGGGCGAAGCCAATCCGCAATTGTACCTGAAGTCAAAATACCGAAAGCCGCCTCGCTTACGCGTGCGCTTTTCTTTTTCCTTAAGCCCGTGAAAGCAAGCTTTCCCGGTCTACGGAAAAAAGAAAAGTCAGCTCTCGCTGACTTTCGGTATTTATTGAGGTCCCGAGCGGATTCGAACCGCTGTAGGAGCTTTTGCAGAGCTCTGCCTAGCCACTCGGCCACAGGACCAATATTTTAATTTTCTACAGAACTCTTTCAAGCTCTGGTAATCTTCTTTTTCAACCTCTCATAGAGTGGCTGCCACTCGCTTCGCCCACAGAAGTCCCCTTTTGGGGACGTAGGTGGGTTCATCCGCCGTAGTCCCCAATAAATTGGGGACGAAGGTGGAGCCACAGGACCAATATTTTAATTTCCTACAGAACTCTTTCAAGCTCTGGTAATCTTCTTTTTCAACCTCTCATAGAGTGGCTGCCACTCGCTTCGCCCACAGAAGTCCCCTTTTGGGGACGTAGGAGGGCTTATCCGCCCTAGTCCCCAATAAATTGGGGACGAAGGAAGAAATGCTCCCGGAAACTTAAAGAACGCAGGGGCACAAAGATAAAAAAATCACCCAAACGATCCCCTGCCCTAAACTTTGAAATAAGCCCTTTTTGACTTACTTTTATACCTCAATCCATTAAATCTATTACCATGAAAAAACTCTTTACGCTCTTTTTGTTCCTACCCCTAACCGGCCTTTTTGCCCAAACTGTTTTCTGGACCGAAAATTTTGGTTCGGGCTGCTCCAGGGGAACCCTGGCCAATGGCTTTGTGTCAACTAATGGCACATGGACGGTAACAAATACAGGAACGAATGCCTCGCACTCAAACATTTGGTTTGTAAGTGCTACCGCCTCCGGAACACAGGCCAACCAGTGTGCCAATAGTTGTATGCAGGCCAACGTAACGGACCGGACCCTGCATATAGGAAATCCAGCCTTTACTATCATGACATCCTCAGTTGGTGCTGATACAACCTCTACCTATCTAACCGGTGCTTTCTGTGGGTTCGGCGTTTGCTCCACTACCGATAAAAGGGTGGAGTCGCCCACAATTAACTGTACCAACAGAACTAACCTCTCTGTTTCCTTCCTTTACTATGAAGGCGGTGAAACTACCATCGACGATGCAACACTATGGTATTACAATGGAACTGCCTGGAGCCAGATAAACGGTATGGCCAAAACCAATAACAGTGCATGCCCACAGGGGGTTGGGGTTTGGACTTCGCTCACCGTAGCCCTGCCAAGTGACGCCAATAATAATCCAAATGTGAAAATCGGCTTTCGCTGGGTTAACGATGATAACGGGCAAGGGGTAGACCCCAGCGTTGCCATCGACAATATTACCATCGCTGAACTTCCCCCAACCGGGATGTACGACCTTTTCCCAAATCTGAATGTTTACAGCTTTGGAACCGATATCTTTATTCAGGGTCTTTCTACTTATAAAGTGGCCGGGGTTTTCGATATCCTCGGAAAACAAACCGCTTTTGAAAAAGAAGGAAATAAACTTTCCCTGACCGCTCCTGCAACCGGTATCTATATGGTGCAACTGGAAGTGGAAGGAAAAATTGTTACCCGGAAAGTTATGATCCGGTAAACACCTTTTGTATTTTTATTAATCCCGCCCCTAACAGAGCGGGATTTTTTTATTCTTCCAGTCTCAAAATGGCCTCGCTGAATTCGCGAAGGGCTTTTTGGTTCCCACCGTTTTCAGCAATTCTTTTTCCCCGGGCATATTCATCCAAAGCTTCCTCAATGTCCCCTTCGCTCTCGAAAATCTGTCCGAGTTTATAAGAAACTCCATCGTATTCGGGAAACTTTTCACGAACCTCAAGCAAAATTTCCTTGCACTTCTTCCCTTCTCCCTCTTTTTCATACTCAAGTGCCAGGGCATAAAACAAAAAAGGATCGGAAGGGTCTTCCGAAATCATTTTTTCCAACAATGCTTTTCGTGAATTCAATCAGTCCCAGGTAAACTGTTTTAAAAAACGAAGGTCGTTTTCAGAAAACAGACGCAAGTCGTTTACCCGGTATTTCAACATGGCAATGCGCTCTATGCCCATGCCAAATGCAAATCCGGAATAAACGTTTGCATCAATGCCACAATTTTCCAACACCGCCGGATCAACCATGCCACAACCCAATATTTCAACCCAGCCGGAATGTTTGCAAACATTACATCCTTTTGCCTGGCAAAACGGACATGAAATATCCATTTCGGCGCTGGGTTCTGTAAAAGGAAAATAGCTCGGGCGCAGTCGGATTTCAGTGGATTCGCCAAACATCTCCCTTGAAAAATGCAATAAGGTTTGCTTCAGGTCGGCAAATGAAACGCCTTTATCAATATACAAGCCCTCTACCTGGTGAAAAAAGCAATGGGCGCGGGCCGAAATGGCCTCGTTTCTGTATACCCTTCCCGGAGAAACGGTTCGAATGGGAGGTTTTGAGTTTTCCATTACACGAACCTGCACACTGGAAGTATGTGTACGCAAAGAAAGTCCGGTTCCCACAAAAAAAGTATCCTGCATATCACGGGCCGGATGCTCCTCGGGAAAATTCAGGGCGCTGAAATTATGCCAATCGTCTTCTATTTCCGGTCCCTCGGAAACCGAAAATCCCAGCCTTGAAAAAATGTCGAGTATTTTGCTCCTTATTATAGAAACCGGATGCCGGCCTCCCAGAGGATGTGGTTCGCCGGGCCGGGTAAAATCTTCCTGTGGTTTATCCTGTTTTGTGCTTCCTCCGCTGTTTTTGAGGGTTTCCCATTTTTCCTGGGCCTTATTTTTTAACACATTCAGCTTTTGTCCGACCTCTCTTTTTGCCTCAGGCGAAAGGGCCTTAAACTCATCGAAAAGTTCGCTGATCTTCCCTTTTTTGCTCAAAAGCCGAAGGCGGAAATCTTCCACCTTTTCAGCAGCGGCGTCATTAAAACTGTCTACTTCATCCAGAAGTTTCTGAATCTTTTCAAGCATGGCCAAAGTTACTATTTCCCGAGAACCCTCATTTTTTTTATGCGTACATCCGTCAGCGGCCGGTCGAAATCGCCGGTAATAAGAGCCGCTATTTTATCAACTACTTCCATGCCTCTGACCACCTCGCCGAAAACCGTATAAGAACCATCCAGATGAGGGGTTCCTCCCTTTGTTTTGTATATCTTTTTCTCTTCTTCGGAAAACTCCCAGGAAGGAAGTGTTTCCAATTCTTTGGCTATTAACTTATCGAGTTGAGCATTAATTACCTTCATGCTGTCGGGACTGTTGTTCATGTTTGCTTTGTATCGCTGAACCAAGTTCTTGTGCTCAGGATTCCGGATGATGTTGTTGGTGGCCCGGAATTTATTAATCCGTTTTGCCTGTGTGGAAAGCAGACTGTCGGTCCAGGTCTTTCCCTGAACAATATAAAACTGGCAACCTGACGATTCCCGTTCCGGGGTAACAAAATCGCTTTCCCGTGCGGCTCCGAGGGCTCCTCTTTTATGATAATTCCCCGGTTGAATTTCAGCGGGAAGGGTATACCCAACATCGCCGTTTCCAAGCATGGTTTTCCGGTCGGCTTTTTTGGAACCGGGATCTCCGCCCTGAATCACGAAATTCCTGATTACCCGGTGAAACAGTAAACTGTCGTAAAATCCCTCAGTTGCAAGCTTTAAAAAGTTATCCCTGTGTATGGGGGTATTGGCATAAAGCAATACCGTTATTAATCCCTGGCTGGTTTGAATCTCAACCAATGCCTGTCCGGGCTGCAGCTCCGGGTAAACATCAGTATTTACGGGCATTTCAACCGTTTGGGTCTGTCGCCTACCCGAATGGCAACCCAGGATAAAAAGCAGCGTCATTACTATAGGTAAGACCCCAAAAAACAGAATTTGTGTATGTTTAGGGGATTTCATAACTTTGTTTGTTGCAAAAATAAGTAAAACCTTCTTTTGCAGCTATTTAAATAGTTTTTCGCCATGAAAAATAATCTCGCTCTGAAAAGCACTTTGATTGCCCTTTTTGCTTTTCTCATTGTGGCACCTCAAATCGGATGTAAAAAAGAAACCGATTCAACCGCCATTATTACGGTACTGAATGCCGCCACCGGCGCACCCATTGTTGGAGCAACCGTAAAGCTCGACTGCAATTCCTGCCAAAATCCCGGCAACCTGCAAACAGATACCCAGGTTACCGATGGCAGCGGCAAAACCAATCATGTTTTCCGCTATCCCGCCGTGCTGGATGTTACCATTACCTTTCAAAGCAATTCTGTAACCGGAATGATTAAGCTGGAAGAAGGAGAAACGGTAAACAAAACTTTCTACATGTAATCTCAGGAAGGCTGATCCTTAAAATATTCAAGAATAGCCTTTTTTACCAATTTATTCTGTTGCCCCGCCGAAAGGTGGGGCAATCTTTTTGTAGCCTGGTAATGAGGCCAGCCGTCGCTGTCCATCCCGGTATATTCATAAAACCCAAATCGCGAAAGCAATTTACAAATGCCTATGTGAAACACTTCCATTTTCTGATCCTTCGATAATTCAACATACCCCTTTCCCAGTTCCTGTACACCCACCAGAAAAATTATTCCGTCGAGGTCGAAATTGGCGCCGAATTTTTCATTCAGGTCTTTAACCAGGGCTTTCCATTCGTTCAGCAAAACAAGATCATCCGGTGAAATCATATTCCAAGATACGCAGTTTTTAAAAGTTCAGTGTGCAAAAGTGGATTGAAGCATTCGTTTGATTCCATAAATTTCAACAGACCTTTACGATATGAACTTCCTGGACATCTTTTTTGCCATACCGCTTTTGTGGGGATTATACAAAGGAATTACCAAGGGCCTCATTGTAGAAGCGGTAACCATCCTTGCTTTTTTTCTGGCGGTTTGGGTTTCGGTTCATTTCTGCGACTGGCTGGCCGTAAAAATCGGAGCCTATTCAGGAAGTTCTACGGAATATTTACCCCTCATAGCCTTTTCGGTGCTTTTCATCGGGGTTCTGGTAGGTAGTTTTTTTGTTGCCCGCCTGGCCGAGCGCGCTGTAAAAGCCGGAAGCCTGGGCTGGCTGAACAAAATAGGAGGTGCTTTTTTCGGATTGCTGAAATTCGGATTGATTTTAAGCCTGGGGATTTTTATTTACGAAGCCGTAGAAAAGAGCTACCCCATGATGGCTTCCGAAACCAAAGAAAAATCGTTGTTGTATAATCCTGTTTCGAAAATTGCTCCGGCTCTTATTCCCGGTCTCCAAGGTGCGGAAGTAGCCCGTTTTATTCCGGGGCCGAAAGACACCATCCGTTTAGACATTCCCCTGGAAGCTCCCGGTAAATAAAATGGGCGGGCTATTGCTCAATGGCTTCCACACCGGGCAGCGACCCCTTCTCAATAAACTCAAGCATTGCACCCCCCCCGGTAGAAACATAACTTACTTTATCTGAAAGCCGGTATTTATTAATAGCCGCTACGGAATCGCCACCTCCGATCAGAGAATAAGCGCCGGTATCGGTAGATTTAACTATTGCCTCGGCAACCATTCGGGTGCCGTGACTGAAATTTTCCATTTCAAACACTCCCATTGGGCCATTCCAGAGAATGGTTTTGGAACCGGTAATTATCTTTTCGTAATTTTTTTCAGTTTCAGGACCAATATCAAGTCCCATCCAACCTTCGGGAATGGCGTTTACATCACAGGTTTTTTTGCTGGCTTCGTTTGAAAAAGAATCGGCTATTATTGAATCTACCGGAATATGAATAGACACTCCGGCAGCGGCAGCTCTGTTTAATATTTGTTTTGCCGTTTCAATGCGATCGTCTTCCACCAGTGATTTTCCTGTTTTCCCACCCATGGCTTTCACAAAAGTAAATGCCATGCCTCCTCCGATAACAATGTGGTCGGCTCGTTCCAGCAGTTTTTCAAGAATGAGAATTTTGTCGGAAACTTTGGCCCCACCTAAAATGGCGGTAAAGGGTTTTTCCGCTTTGTTCATTACCTTCTGAATGTTCTTTACCTCTCCGGCCATCAAAAAACCAAAGCATTTTTTTCCGGGAAAGAACCTTGCTATAATGGTAGTACTGGCATGCGGACGATGGGCGGTACCAAACGCATCATTAACATAAATATCTCCCAATTCGGCCAGGGAGCGGGCAAATTCCTCGTCACCCTTTTCTTCTTCTTTATAAAAACGCAGGTTCTCAAGCAAAAGAATTTGTCCCGACTTCATGCCGTTCACCGCATTCCTTGCGGTTTCACCAATACAGTCACCGGCAAACTTAACCTCGGTTCCCACCAACCTGCTCAGCGCCGGAATAACGTGCGACAAACTATAATCGGGGTTCGGACTCCCTTTGGGTCGTCCCAGGTGAGACATTAATATCACTGAACCTCCGTCGGCAAGAACTTTTTTTATGGTAGGTAGCGCAGCCCGGATGCGGGTGTCGTCGGTAACCTCTTTCGCTCCGTTCAGTGGCACATTAAAATCAACCCGGATGAGGGCTTTTTTCCCGGCAAAATTAAAATGGTCTAAGGTGGTCATGGTCTGAATTTCAGCAAAAATAAAGTTTTTTGAACCCCTCCCCTCTTCTTTTTCCAACAAAAATTTGGAGGATATCTCATTTATTTAGATATTTGTCTAATTATACAATTTATGAATACTGTTTTCAAAGCCCTCGACGACCCTACACGAAGGAAAATTCTGGAAATTCTCAAAAAGAGTGATCTTACGGCGGGTGAAATTGCCGATCATTTTTCTATGAGTAAGCCCAGCATCTCCCACCACCTCGATCTGCTGAAGCAGGCCGATCTGGTGATTTCGGTAAAAGAAGGCCAATTCGTTCACTATTCGCTGAACACCACCGTGCTCGATGAAGTATTAAAGTGGCTCATGGATTTCTCCAAAAACAACAAACAAAAAAAGAAAAAATGAAAACTTTTAAAGCCGACCTCCCCATCTACTTTATTATCCTGGCTCCGTTTTTATTCGTGGCCTGGAACTGGGCAAAATTCCCGGAGGAGGTTCCCATTCATTTCGGACTGGATGGACAACCCGATGATTTTGCCTCGAAATGGATTGGCCTGGTGGCAATACCTGCTTCCAACATCGGACTTTATTTCCTGATTTTACTATTGCCAAAACTCGATCCCAAAGGAAGGAACTATGCCCTCTTCGAAGGAAAGTGGCGCAGCTTCCGGCTGATCATACATAGCCTGTTCTCTTTCTTCACATTGGTTACCGCCTTGTATTCGCTGGGGTACGAAATAGAAATAGGTAAGTGGGTGCCTGTAGGTTTGGCATTTCTGTTCCTGTTTTTAGGAAATTTGTTGGGAACCGTAAGGCCCAATTATTTTGTGGGCATTAAAACACCATGGACCCTGCACGACGAAACGGTATGGGTGAGCACACACCGGATGGCCGCCAGGCTATGGGTTTACCTTTCGGTTTTAGCCATTCCCCTGCTTTTAATCTTCCCCTCAAACCCCTATATTTTTGGCACTTACATGGCACTGCTACTGATACCTCCTGTTGTTTATTCTTACCTGGCGTTTAAAAAAATCCGGAAGGAAAGAAAATCCTAACTTTGTTTTTCGCATGAAATTTGAATCCGTAGCCGGCCACAATAACATTAAATCCAGACTAACCTCCTTTGTAAAGGAGCAGCGTCTGGCCCATGCCCTGCTTTTTTTAGGCCCCTCCGGTTCCGGAACACTACCTTTGGCCGTTTCTTTTGCGGGTTATATTTTATGTGGGAACCGAACCGGCGATGATGCCTGCGGAACCTGCCCTTCCTGTAAAATGACCGAACGGCTTTCGCACCCGGATCTTCATTTTTCTTTTCCCATTGCCCTGAAAAAAAACCAGGAAACCAGCGATGCCTGGATCCAGTTGTTCCGTGAGTCCTGGCTGGAAAATCCCTATATGGATTATGCAGGATGGATGTCGCACATGGACGCAGAAAACAAACAAGGGGTAATCGGGGTGGAAGAATCCACCTCGATAATGAAAAAGCTGAGTCTGAAAAGCTATTCCGGAGGCCATAAAATTCAAATCATCTGGCTTCCTGAAAAAATGAACCACCGGGCGGCCAACCAATTGCTGAAAATCCTTGAAGAGCCACCCGAGGGAACCTTGTTTTTTCTGGTAGCGGAAGAAGAAGAAAAAATTCTTCAAACCATTTTAAGCCGAACCCAGCTGGTTAAAGTGCCCCTCCTCACCGATGAAGAAACAGCCACAGAGCTGGTCCGACTGAAAGGCATTAGTATGGATGAGGCCCGTGGTATATCCTTTCTTGCCAACGGCTCCTTTTCATACGCTTTAAGTCTTGCCGGTGGCTTCCGACCCGATGAAAGTCCGCACTTTTTGCTTTTCCGCGACTGGATGAGGATTTGTTTTAAGGGCGATATTTTCCAAATTCAGAAATGGGTAAACGACATGGCTGCGGCCTCGCGGGAAACTCAAAAAACCTTTTTGACATACGGACTAAGCATCATTCGTGAGAGCCTGATGATTAACTACGGCGACATAAGCCTGGTTCGCCTGGGAGGAGAAGAGCTCGATTTTCTGAAAAAATTTGCCCCTTATATCCATCAGAATAATTGCCGGAAAATGATTGAAGAGCTCAATCTTGCTATTAATCAGATGGAAAGAAATGCAAATCCAAAAATCCTGTTTACCGGCCTCTCCCTTCAGTTTATGGTTTACCTGAAAATCCCGGCCCAAAATCCGGAAAATCTGAGTAAATTCGTTACCCGATAAAAAATTAAGCGAAGATGGGTTGTTCAGGATGTTCCAGCGGCCGCGGTTGCACTACCACCACTTCCGGCGTTCCGAAAGGATGCGGAAGCGGAGGCTCCTGTAGTGCCGGAGGATGCAACAAGCTGAATGTATTCGATTGGCTGGCCAATATGGCCCTTCCGGCCGGACAAAAACCTTTTGATATTGTTGAAGTTCGTTTCAAAAACAGCCGTAAGGAGTTTTACAGGAATGTAAACGATCTGCCCCTTTTTCAGGGCGAGATTGTAGCTGTTGAAGCCGGCTCCGGACACGACATCGGGGTGGTAAGCCTTACCGGAGAGCTGGTAAAACACCAAATGAAAAACAGGGGAATTGCCGCCGATTCTCCCGAAATAAAAAAACTATACCGGAAAGCCAAACAAACCGACGTAGAAAAATGGAAAGAAGCCCAGGTACTTGAAGAAAAAACCATGTATGCCGCGCGAACCATTGCGGTTCGTCTGGGACTTCAGATGAAAATAAGCGATGTGGAATATCAGGGCGATAAAACCAAAGCCACTTTCTATTACACCGCCGACGACCGTGTTGATTTTCGTGAATTGATTAAAGTACTGGCCGCCGAGTTCAGAGTGCGCATTGAAATGCGGCAGATCGGGGCCCGGCAGGAAGCAGCCCGTTTGGGAGGCATTGGTTCCTGCGGAAGAGAGCTTTGCTGCAGCACCTGGCTTACCGATTTTCGCACGGTTAATACTTCCGCCGCGCGCTATCAGCAACTTTCCCTCAACCCCCAAAAACTGGCCGGTCAGTGCGGAAAATTAAAATGCTGCCTGAACTACGAGCTCGATTCCTATATGGAAGCTCTGAAAGACATACCCGAATCGGGGATAAAAATTCAAACCGAAGCCGGAATCGCTTTTCATCAGAAAACGGATATTTTCCGGAAAATGATGTGGTATTCCTACGAAAACGAACCCGATAAATTCATCGGACTTTCTGCTGCCAAAGTGCGGGAAATAATTGAAATGAATAAAGCCGGAAAAAAACCAGAACGCCTCGCCGACGAATCTGTTGTAAAGCCCGTGGTTAAAGAACCCGATTATGAAAATGTGGTGGGACAAGACAGCCTTACCCGTTTCGACCGGAAAAAGCAACCGCAGAAAAACAAACGCAGGGGAAACCAGCGGGGAAGAAACCGAAACAAGCCCAACAACCCCAACCAAAAAAAGTCTTGAGGCAACTTCTTTTTTTTGCTTCCATACTTATCCTGCTTTCCGGCTGCGGAAAAGAGTTTGTTTTTAACGAGGTCCGGGAAATAAAAAATCACACCTGGAACGTTGAAGACAAATTAAATTTCGAATTTCCTGTAACCGATACCCTTTCCCCGCATAATTTATTCATTACCGTGCGACACCGCGGTGATTACGAATACAGTAATTTGTACATGTTTATTACCACCTTTAGGCCCGACGGAAAAAAATCAAGAGACACCGTGGATTGCATTTTGCAAAACCCTCAGGGGAAATGGTTGGGAAAGGGCATTGGCGACATTTACGACAACAAGTTGGTTTTTCACCTGGGTGCCCGCTTTCCTGTATCAGGCGTTTACCGTTTCGAATTTGAACAGGCCATGCGAAAAGAAAGCGTTGAAAACATTACCGATGTTGGCTTATCGGTTGAAAAAACCGGCCCACGCTGATTTCCTCTTCTATTTTTTCTCCCCCGAGCAAAGCCCCTTTTAATTTTTCTGCCAGCCAGGGCCCCAGAATTACACCCCGGGTTCCCATGCCATTCATTACCCACAACCCAGCCATAACCGGATGCTGGCCCAAAACCGGACGACGATCAATAACCGAAGGACGCACTCCGGCTCTTTCTTCAACCACGGAAAATTCATTGCCGATTTTTTTCTTCAACTCTTCTTTCAGCCAGTTTATTTTTTCAGGATCAGGAATGTCACTCAGGTTATCCCATCCATAAGTAGAGCCCACCAGAAATTGACCGGATCCTGAGGGAATAATGCTAATGCCGGAGTGAAAAATTCTGTCGTCGGGAAGGGCCTTGCTTTTTATTACCAATACTTCTCCCCGGGCAGGCTTCATTTTTACCCAGGAAAAAAACGGATTTCGGCTAATTTCTTTCCCCTCACAAAACAAAACCCCGATGAACATTTTTTCTTTATAACTCCAGCCATTTTCCTCCTTTTTTAAGGCTTCAAAATCAAAGGTTCCCACCGAAACCCTCCCCTCCTCATTCCATTTTTCCAAACAATGCCTTAAAAGAAATGCCACATCTACCCTGCCCGTACTTAACACTTCTCCAAAGCAGGTGCTCTTCTGTTCCGGGCCGAAGGGAAACTCAAAAAGGTCCGGATTTAATACCCCGGAAAGATTCATTGATGCGGCCACCTTCCATTGTTCCTGCTCCCGATGGGTGGACAAGATTTTATGCAGGGGGATTTCATAAAAAATGCGGATGCCCAAAAGCTTTTCGATGTGCCGGTAAAATCTGAATGCGTGTGGGAAAACTTCAAGGGCCCTCCAGGATGTTGTATATCGTTTAAAAACAACCGGATTAAAAACCCCGGCCGAAATCCGGGAACAGGCCGAAAGTCCGGGGTTGTCGATTATTTCAAAATCCACCCCGGCCAAGTCCAGGGTAAGACCCAGCAGGGTTCCGGCCAGTCCCTGACCCACAATTAAATATTTACCGTCCTTCTTCATTGGGCTTCCGAAAATACTATCTTTATTTTCAAAGCTTCGGGCTTATGAAGGAAAAAAAAACAATTGGAAGAACCGAGTGGGTCGATTTCCCCGATTTGAATTTGAGTGCCATTCCTGCCAAAATAGATACCGGCGCCTACACCACGGCCCTCCATTGCCAGAAAATATACCTTCACCCGGAGACCGGGGCCTTGTGTTTTATTCCGCTCAGCCCTGAATTCGACGCCTGGCAGGGGCAGGAAATCAGCACCCATGAATTCCGGAAAAAAACCATAAAAAACTCCTTTGGAGAAGCCGAAGAAAGGTACCTTATAAAAACCCGTATCCGGATTGGGAAAAGGCTTATTAATTCCGTAATTTCGCTGACCCATCGGGGAACTATGCGGTTCCCGGTTTTGGTGGGGAGAAAAATTCTCAAAAAACGATTCCTGGTTGATGTAGAAAAAGAATTCCTGTATCCTTCCTCCGGAAAAAAATAATCCTCCGTTTATGAAAATTGCTGTTTTATCCCGAAATCCGGGTATTTATTCCACCCGCCGACTCATTGAAGCCGGACAAGCCCGTGGTCATGAAATGGTTGTACTCGACCATAGCAAGTGTGTGGTAGTGGTTGAAAAAGACAACCCGAAAGTTTACCATAAAGGCGAAGAAGTTATTGGAGTGGATGCCATTATTCCCCGGATCGGAGCCTCTGTTACATTTTACGGAGCCGCTGTTATCCGGCAGTTTGAACAGATGAAAGTTTTTTCCTCCGTGGAATCACAAGCCCTGGTACGAAGCCGCGACAAATTACGCTGTCTTCAACTACTGGGAAGAGCAGGAATAGATCTTCCCAAAACTGCTTTTGCCTTAAGCCCGAAAAATATCGATGCCCTGATAAGCCGTGTGGGGGGCGCGCCCTGTGTTATTAAGCTGCTGGAAGGCACTCAGGGAATCGGAGTTATTTTGGCCGAAACTCACAATTCAGCCAAATCGGTAATAGAAGCTTTTCTGGATGTAAAAATCAATATCCTGGTTCAGGAGTTTATTGAAGAAGCCAAAGGCGCCGACATCAGAGCATTCGTGGTTGACGGTCAGATTGTGGGAGCCATGATGCGCCAGGGCGCACCGGGCGATTTCCGCAGCAACCTGCATCGCGGAGGAACAGCATCTGTAGTAACACTTAGTCAGGCGGAAAAAGCCACTGCTATTAAGGCCGTAAAAAAACTTGGTCTCGCCGTGGCAGGCGTTGACATGTTGCGCTCGAAACGCGGACCCCTGGTAATGGAAGTAAATTCCTCGCCCGGACTGGAAGGAATTGAAGGAGCAACCAAAGTAGATATTGCCTCCAAAATAATCGAGTATGTGGAACGCAACGAATACCACCTGCACAACTGATGACGCCCTCGGTTCCCATCATTATAAACAACCAGGAAATCCGGCAGGGAGAATTCCGTGAAGTTTATTTAAATACTTACCGCCTTCCCTCCCGCACGGTAATTGAAATTCCGGTTTATGTTTTCCGTTCGGCCACTCCGGGTCCTAAAGTACTGATCACTTCCGGACTTCACGGCGATGAAATAAATGGCATTGAAGTGGTGAAAACCCTGTTGCGGGAAAAACACTTTGAGAACCTGAAAAAGGGATCGGTGATTGCCATTCCCATTGTAAACATTGTGGCCTTCCTGAATGGAAGCCGCGAACTTCCCGACGGGAAAGATCTAAACCGTTGCTTTCCCGGCACATCGTCGGGTTCTATGGGAAGCAGGATTGCCTATGACCTGATGACTGAAATAATTCCACAGATAAATTTCGGGGTAGATTTTCACACCGGTGGAAAACGCATAAATAATTACCCACAGCTTCGCTGCGTTTTTTCAAATGCCGAAAATCTTTCGCTTGGAAAAAAGTTTGGCGCCCCTTTTATTTTAAATTCTCCCTACCGCGAAAAAACATTACGCAAAGAAGCGGGCAAGCTGGGCAAGCCCATTCTGGTTTATGAAGCCGGAGAAAGCATGCGCTTTAATCAGCTGGCAGTAACCGAGGGGGTAAAAGGATGCCTGCGCCTTTTGAAAAACACAGGAATGCTGGATGTGGCCGTAGAGGAATCCAAAACAAAAATTCTCAGCGGTTCCCGTTGGATACGAGCCAATGTTTCCGGACTTTTCCGTACAAATAAAAAATACGGTTCGTTAGTAAACAAGGGTGAGCCCATTGGTTCTGTTTCCGATCCTTTCGGTGAATCGGAAAGTGCGCTTTATGCGCCCGCCCGGGGCTATATTATCGGCATAAATAATATGCCCGTGGTTAATGAAGGAGATGCTTTAATTCATATCGGAATAGAAAAAAATGCTTGAAAATAAAAACAACCGCACCGAGCTGAAAGAGCTGGGAGAGTTCGGATTAATCAAACACCTGGCCTCCTTGGTTCAGATAAAAAACCCTGAAACCCTGAAAGGCATAGGCGATGACGCTGCGGTTTTGAATCTTGCCGATGGAAAAACGGTAATCACTACGGATATGCTGCTCGAAGGAGTACACTTCGACCTTAGTTATGTTCCCCTAAAACACCTCGGTTATAAAGCCGTTATGGTAAACCTCTCGGACGTGTTTGCCATGAATGCAAAACCAAAACAAATTTTGGTTTCCATCGGATTGTCTAACCGGTTCTCACTGGAAGCGGTAGAAGAACTATACTCCGGAATGTTAATGGCCTGTGAAAAACATGGGGTAGATCTTGTAGGCGGTGATACCAGCAGCAGCCATTCGGGCATGGTAATTTCAATTACTGCCTTAGGGATGGCAAAGGAACAGGATATTGTTTACCGTAAAGGTGCGAATGAAAATGATTTAATTTGTGTTAGCGGCGACCTTGGCGGTGCTTATATGGGACTTCAGGTGCTTCTTCGGGAAAAATCTGTTTTCATGGAAAATCCAAAAATCCAGCCCGACCTTTCAGGGAACGATTATATTCTGGAAAGGCAATTAAAGCCCGAAGCCCGTGCTGATGTAGTTGCCATGTTTGCTTCTTTGGGAGTAAAACCCAGTTCCATGATTGATATTTCCGACGGACTTGCATCTGAAGTGCTGCACCTGTGCAATGCTTCTGATCTGGGCGCCGTGCTGTTTGAAGAAAAAATTCTTGTCGACTTTCAAACCGAAGAAAGGGCAAAAGAATTTGGACTCGACCCAACGGTTTGTGCCTTAAACGGAGGAGAAGATTATGAATTGCTTTTCACCATTCCCCTAACCGAATTTGAAAAAATAAAATCCGAAAAACGGGTATCCGTTATCGGACACATGACTTCAAAATCATCCGGCTATCAATTAATTTCCCGTCAGGGCACTTCGGTTCCGCTGGTTGCCCAGGGTTGGAACGCTTTTACTTCAGACCGGTAGTTTGAATACCTGCCGTTTCGCGGATGATTTCCCCAAATTCGCGTCGCAATGATTTGGCCAGGGCCCAGGCATGAAAATCGAAATACTCGAAAATGGCCTTTTCGTGTTTGTCTTCCCGTAATTCCTTTAGGTCTGCCGCAAGCTTTTCATATTTTACCCGTTGCGGTTCCAGTTCTTTTCGCTTCATCAAATCATCCACAAAATCCAGAAACACCGATTCAAATCGATACACCCGCTTTCGTTTTTTTAAATAGCGGGAAGTAGATTTGTAGGTATAGGGAATGAGGTCTTCATTGCCCAATTCAAGATGTACAATCAAATCAAATATTTTAGCGAAACAGTGGATGTCCTGGTTCTCTTCTATTTCCGAATCATTCAGCAATAAATTAATCCAGCGCAGGGCCAGGTTTGTTTTCCCGGCTCCGAAACAGGCTACGGCAAGGTTCAGGTAAAAAAATCCCCTTCGAACAGGATTTATTTTTGATCCGAACCGCTCTATCCCCTCTTCTATTTCCTCCATCAGTTCAATCCCCTTCTCAAAATCTCCAATGGTATTGTAAAAAGAAATTTCTATGCTGGTGCGGGAAGAAAAAAGTTTCAGTTCAAGATCTTCATTTCCGGCAATAGGAAAAATCTCTGGAATTTTCCGGAGTTTGTCAAGCATGGGAAGCACTTCCGTATATTTCTTTAGTCGGGTTCCCACAAAAATGGCATTGGTGAGAACCGAAAAATAAGCATTGGGCTCTTCCTCAAAAATTTCAAGGTTGCGCTCCATCAGTGAAATATTGGAACCCAGGTGCTCGTAACAACTCTGATATTCCCCCATCCCAAAATAATAAGCACTGTAAATATGATGAAAGAGGTAGCGGCTTTGTACCGTAGTAGCTTTGTTGGGATCGTTCAGGCGGGGATCGTTGATTACGGCCTTGAATTTTTCTTCATCTTCTCCGCTTCGTGCCCTGCCGCCTTTATTCAAAATCATAAAAAAGCGTGACTTCAAATCCCAGAAGTCGTTGAAATTGGCAATCCACGAAGCCAGCTGGGCATCACGCTCACGAATGGCGCCCAGGTCGACTTCCGAAATTCCTGCATAGTTGTCCTTTTCAATAAGCCGCTTTTCCCATTGGCTTATTTCAATAAGAAAATAGTGCTTCTGAAATTTTTCGGCCTTTTTCCTCGCCCCATCCAAAACCTTTTTGCATTGTTCGTAAAGGGATTTTTTGAAAAGAATTTCGGCAAAGTGAATTTCCTTTTTTATGGTGGCATCCTGAGTGCCGGAGCTGTGGAATTCCCCGAGAGCATTCAAAACTGCTTCGTACAATCTGAGTTTGGCAACGGCAAAATTCTTGGAAGGAATTTTGTCCTCCAGTCCGGTGCGGATTTTTATCTCCTCGTATTCGTTTTCTTTTTCAAGACTTTCAAAAAGCAAAATATTCTGGGTGGCATCCTTATGCTTTTTTGCGGCCTCTGTCTTTTTAAAATACCGTATTTCAGCCCTATTGAGCGATTTTATCAGCCGGAACAAATGATCGGATCCTACCTTCGGCATGTAATAATAAAGCTATTTTAGTTGGTTTAGTATTTATTCCGTAACAAAACCCGGCAAACCATTTCGAAAACAAACATTGGGTTTTTCATTCGTAAAATTATTGATTGATCCTCCCCAAAAAATATCCGTTCGACGGTCAATTATTCCGTAAATATAGTCTCCGGCCAAAAAACAGCCAAATTTTCATGTAATAATAATCAATTTTTGAATTTGGCTCTTCTGTGAAATAATACCTCAGTTTTTGATAATTTAATATCTTGTTTTTCAGGTGTTTAAGCAAATTTTCTCGATTTTTTTGGGTGTTTTTCAGGAAATAATTCCAAAAAACAGATTTGAATAGCCCTGATATCCGGTATAGTTTTGAATCAAGCAGCCGTAGCATTGTAGCCGAACCGGAGACAATATGGGGATGTTGTTAGCCCGGTCGGCTACAGCTACGTAAGCTGAATCTCCCTCCTTATTTTTTGGTTGTATCTTTAGCCAGAGCCTATGATCCGGTTTTCAAAACTTATAGTGGCTTTGGCTTTTTTATTTCCCGTTTCCGGGATCGGACAAACCATTGCTTTTAAAAATTACAGCGTTGACCAGGGCCTTCCTTTTGCTCAGGTGTTTACCATTCACCAGGACAAAAACGGATTCCTCTGGAGTGGTGCCTATGGAGGCCTGAGCCGGTTTGACGGAAAATCTTTTAAAAACTTTACCCCCCAAAACGGCCTCGCCAATTATTGGGTTACTTCCATTTCCTCCGACACAGCCGGAAATTTATGGATTGGAACCATTACAGGCCTTTCTTTCTTTGATGGCAGAAACTTCAAAAACTTCTACCGCGAAGACGGGCTGCCTGACAATTATATAAATGCGGTTTGTGTAGATAAAAACGGACAGGTTTGGGTAGGAACCAACAAAGGTCTTGCTTATTTTACCGGTTCGCGCTTCATTGAAGTTCCCTTCAATTCCTACAATCCCATTATTATTAACGCGCTGTTCCCGGCCCGGGGCGGCTCGGTTTGGGTAGCAACCAATTCCGGGGCCTACCAGTTTTCTTCAACCTCAAAAAGCCTGATTTCCTCCTGGCGGTTTAAAGACGGTTTGTGCGACAGCGTTGTTACATCCATTGAACAAACCGCCGATGGAAAAGTTTTTCTGGGAACTCAAAATGGTCTTTCCCTCCTCGAAAACGGAAAAATTATTTGTTATGCAGGCGCCCAGGGTCTTCCCGACAATTCCATAAGTGGACTTGCCTATGATTTTCTTGGGAACCTCTGGATAGGAACACCCCAGGGCCTTTCGCTTTTCAGCGGAAAAGGGTTTAAACATTACCGCATCGACGACTCTTTTAATGGGAATCGCATCCTGGCCATTTTTCGCGATCGCGAACTCAATATCTGGCTTGGCACCTACAATGGTCTTTATAAATACTCAGGATACCAGTTTGTCAGTTACAGCACAGAAGCCGGTCTTTGCAGCGAGTTTGTATTTCCTGTGCTCCGTGATAAGGCCGGAATACTCTGGGTGGGAACCGATAATGGTTTGAACCGGATGAGCAATGGGAAATTTGATAAGATTACAACCGCCGACGGGCTCTCCGGAAACAGCATTAATGATATGGCCCTGGGGCCCGACGGACAATTATATATTGGAACCGGGAAGGGGCTATCTGTTTACGATGGTAAAAACTTCAAAAATTATTTCGGGAAAAAGGCCGGCTTGCTCAGCGATTCGGTTACCGCAGTATGGGTTGAGCCCAATGGAAAAGCTTGGTTAGGTGGTCATAACGGTGTTAGTCTGATGGAAAACGGAAAAATCACCACCTTTCCCCTTGGGCCGCCCGATGCGAATTTCGACGTTTGGGATATATACGCAGATTCAAAAGGCCGGATTTGGTTTGGCACTTATAAAGGCGGCGTATTCATGTTCGATGGAAAGAACTTTCGCGACATGAAAAAAGAACTTGGCCTGAAAACCACTTCAATTTTCGGCACCGTGGAAGATAATTACGGAAACATCTTTTTGGGCGGGTTTGAGGGGGTTTACGTGTATAACGAAAAGCTGATCGATAAAATAGATGAAGGAAGCGGCCTTAGCTCAAACCTGGTTTATACGCTTGGACTAAGCAACAACAAAAAGTTTTTGTGGGTTGGAACCAATCAGGGAATCAATCGTCTCGACCTGGAAAAATATAATAAAGAAAAGAAAACCGATCTGCTTCATTTCGGGAAGGAAGAGGGATTTATTTTTGGAGAATCTAATTCAAACGGCTTCTGGGAAGATCCGGATGGCTCTCTTTGGTTTGGAACCGTGGGCGGATTGATTCATTACATTTCCCCCCTGCAGGAAACCAAAACTCCTAAATCCATTACACATATTACCGGCATCAAACTGTTTTATGCCGACACTTTGTTACCGCAAAAAGTAGAATTACCCCATGATCAAAACAACATTTCATTCAATTTTGTGGGTATTTGTTTTTCCAACCCCAACAAGGTAAGGTACAAATTTATTCTGGAAGGATTCGACCCTGACTGGTCGCCCGAAACCGGCAAAAACGAAGCCAGCTATGCCAATCTGCCTCCTGGAAAATATAGCTTTAAAGTAATCAGCTCAAACCATTTGGGAGAATGGAACACCCATCCCAAAACCTTCTCCTTTACCATCCTTACTCCCTGGTGGAAAACGGTTTGGTTCCGGATATTTCTGGCTCTTTTTATTGTCCTGGCTGTTGTGGCCGGCATTCGCATACGCATTAAGCAGGTAGAGTTGCGCGAAAAAAACAAAACCCTGCTTGCTTCGCTGGAATTAAAAGCCCTTCGGGCACAAATGAACCCTCACTTTATTTTTAATGCCTTAAATTCCATTCAATCTTTCATTATCACCAGCAATGAGGAAGGTGCGACAACCTACCTTAATAAATTTGCCCGTCTGATCCGATCCATTCTAAACACTTCCGAAAAATCACGGGTTAGTCTTGAAGAAGAGCTGGAAGCCCTGAAACTTTATATCGAGCTGGAAGCCTTACGCTTTGAGGGCCGCTTCGATTATGAAATTAAAGTAGCCGAAGCCCTGAACCTCGACTTTTATGAAATTCCTACCCTCCTGCTCCAGCCCTATGTTGAAAACGCCATTCTTCATGGCCTTGTTCCTCTTCAGGGGAAAAAGGGAAAGCTCGAGATTCAAATCGATTTGCATGGCGACCTGTTAATTTGTTGTATTCGCGACAATGGCATCGGAAGAAAGGCAAGTCTTGAAATGCGGAGAAAATATATGAAGCCCGGTTACCGTTCTTTTGGGATGAGTATCACCAAAGACCGGCTTGAACTCCTGAACCTTTCCCACAAAGCCAGAATGAGCGTTACGGTGACCGACCTGGAAGACGATTTCGGAGAACCTCAGGGCACGCAGGTAGATATTTACATTCCTATTGATTAACTTAGCCCTATGAAGATAAACGCGGTAATTGTTGAAGACGAAAAAAAATCGGCCGAGCTCATGCTCGCTCTGCTGAAAAAACACTGTCCGGAAATTTCAGTACTTGGAATTGCCGGCAATGTGGACACCGCGGTTGAAATGATAAAAAAAGAAAAGCCGGACCTGGTGTTTCTTGACATACAGCTTACCGACGGAACCGGTTTTGATATTCTGACCCGGATTCCGGATCAGAACTTTGAAATTATTTTCGCCACGGCATTTGATCAATATGCCATTAAAGCCATTAAATACAGTGCGCTTGATTATTTGCTCAAACCCATAAACGGCGAGGAACTAAAAAGTGCCGTCCGAAAGATTATCGAGAAAAAGAGCTCCTTCTCCAATGTTGAAAACCTGAAATTTTTAATTCAAAACCTGAAGAAATCCGACGAAGATTTTTCGAGAATTACCCTGCCCACCGGCAACGCATATGAAATCGTAAACATTGCAGACATCATCCGCTGCGAAGCTTCAGAATCTTATACCTATTTCTTTTTGGTTGGGGGGAAAAAATTTCTGGTTACAACCGGCTTAAAACACTACGAAGACATTCTTCCCTCTTCCCAGTTCATTCGGGTTCACCACCACCACCTCATCAACATGAACCATGTAGTCCGGTATTTAAAAACCGACGGGGGGTATGCCATTATGAGCGACAATTCCAAGATTGAAATTTCAAGGCGAAAGCGGGAATCCTTCCTCGAGCGCCTGAACCGGGTATAGACCCCCTCCCACTTAGTTTCCGGGCCTTACCACTTATTGGCCCAATCCTGCCACTTATTGGAAACCCCTATACGGGACCGGAATCCATGCGTAATATTGTGTAGAGGTTAATTTGTTTGGATTAACAAAAGGATATGCTCAGAAACAAAACATACAGGGAATCCGTCGGTCGGGCAGCTGCCGGACACAACTGTAAAGCCTTTTTTTCGGGCAAGGACATTAGTCCACGGAGAAGTCGCTTTGCGCACATGGGGATGTGTTTCAAACGGCTTCTCCGATCCTTTATTGCTTTGCCTCCCCTTAACTTAATATAATACGTCATGAAAAACATTGAAAGAACCAGTCGCAGGTACACACGGGCACATCGCATGGCCCTGCACCAGCGAAACCTAGAGCGGATGAGAACAAGACCCAGAGTTCAGGAACACGATGGTGTTGATACCGTCATTTCATTCCTGGGCATTGTGGTGTTCGGCTTGTTCCTGTTCGGGGTGTTAAACGTGCTGTTTTAAAAAATGATGCAAAGGGAACGGCGGACTTGAGGTTCATGGGGATGTTGCCTTAGGATCCGCCGCGCCCGCATCCGGTTTTCCCTGCTCCTGTTACCAGGAGCGGGGTTTTTTATTTTTCGGAAAATGCCTTTGCCCAAAATTTCTTTAAGGCAGCCATGCAGGTTTCCGGAGCCTCAATAAATCCCATGTGTCCGCAATTTTCAATCAAAATCATCGAAGCGGTGGATATTTCTCCGGCCAGATCTCTCAGTTGTTCCCAGGAGAAAACTATATCCTGCTTCCCTATTACATATAATTGTGGAATTCCCGAGTTGCGCATAAACGGTGTAAGTTCGTCCCGGTCGCGCATGCCTTCGGTGGCGGCCAATATGCCATGAAGCGAAGCTCCGGCAGATATTTTCTTAACCCATGCAATTTTTTTCTTCAGCCGGATCCGGTTGGCCTCTGCAAAAAGTTTATCGATGAGAGCCACCACAAAGGCCTTCCTATTTTGCCTTATGGCTTCCATGGCACGGGTACGGTCTGCCTTTTTCTGCAAGCTGTCGGCCGAAGGACTTGAATGGAAAAAAACCAATCCTTTCACAGGTTCAGGGTACAACTTTGCAAACGCTGCAGCCACATATCCTCCCATGGAATGACCCACAAGGATATACCGCCGTAATTTTAAATGGTCGCAAACAGCCTTAACGGCCTGAGCCATTTCGACCATAGAGTGTACATACCCAAGGTTCCCACTATTCCCAAATCCGGGAAGGTCAATTACAATTTTACGGTAGGTGTCTCCCGCTCCGGCAATAAAATCAGACCATACCTCGCCCGACATGGGAAAGCCGTGAATAAATATCAGCGCCCTTCCCTTCCCGGAATCGGTAAAATAAATGGGAACTCCCTTGTAAAGCAGCTCCATGGAGTGTAGATTTTATTTTTTTCTGTCGGCCATTATGGCTTCAATCTCATTTGCCTCAATGGGAATGTCCTCCATAAGGTCAACAGGTCCCTTTTTGGTAATCAGAATATCGTTTTCAAGCCGAATTCCCAGGCGTTCGCGGGGAATATAAATTCCGGGTTCACAAGTAAACACCATACCGGCTTCAAACTTTTTATACTTGCTGCCCACATCATGAACATCCAGGCCAAGATGGTGAGATGTTCCGTGCATAAAATACTTTTTATAGGCAGGATTTGAGGGGTTTTGATTTTTTACCTGGAATTTCGTGAGCAGCTTTAAACGAATAAGCTCTTCGGTCATTATTTCTCCAACAGCTTTATGGTAGCTGTCGAGGTCGCCTCCCGGCTTAAGCATTTTTACAGCTTCGCGCATCACTTTCAAAACGGCGTTATAAACCTGCTTTTGTCGTTTCGAAAATTTTCCGCTAACGGGAACGCAACGGGTAAGGTCAGATGCATAGTTTCCGTACTCAGCCGCCACATCCATCAGAACAACCTCGCCCGATTTGCAGGTGGCGTTGTTTTGGGTATAATGAAGCACGCAGGCATTTTTCCCGCTCGCTATTATGGGGCCATAGGCGAATCCCCTGGAACGGTTGCGTATGAATTCGTGAATAAGCTCGGCTTCAATTTCATATTCCTTTACGCCGGGCTTAATAAAATCCAGCGTGCGCCGGAAACCCAATCCGGTAATCCGGCAAGCCTCCTTAATAATATCCACTTCTTCCACCGATTTTACACAGCGCAGGTCGGCCATAATGGGAGCTGATCGTTTCAGTTTATGAAGGGGATAATGTTTTTTAACCCAATTGATGAACCGTGCGTCCCGCGTTTCAACCTCAACAACTGCACGGGGGTGTTCATTGGTATTCAGATAAAATCCATCACATTCTCCTGCCAGGGCGTGAAACACCTGCTGAAACTGAGAGTTCCAGTAAACGGTCCGGATGCCACTGGTTTCAAACGCTTCGCCTTTGGTATACTTATGTCCTTCCCAAACGGCAATGGTAGGATTGGTTTCCTTCAAAAAAAGAATTTCACGCATTTCCGGATTTTTTGCGTTGGGGAAAAGCAAAAGAGTGCTTTCCTCCTGGTCGATACCCGATAAATAAAACAAATCGGTGTTTTGAACAAAACTCATATGCCCGTCGGCATTCGTGGGCATAATGTCGTTGGAATTAAAAACGGCCAGATATCCGGATTTCATTTGGCGGGAAAACCGCTTCCGGTTTTCAATGAAAATTTTGTTGGGCAGAGGAAGGTATTTCATACTATTTTGATTTGTTAAGTGCGTTTTCAATGTCGGCAATAATATCCGCAGGATCTTCCAGTCCCACCGAAATCCTAACCAGGCCTGAAGTAATTCCCACTTTCAGTCTTTCTTCTTCCGTAAGTTTTGCGTGCGTGGTGCTGGCAGGATGAGAAGCAATAGTGCGCGTATCTCCCAGATTAGCGGTTAATGAACACAAGGAAAGAGCGTCCAGAAAACGGGCTCCCCTTTTGGCGTCACCGTTGAGTTCAAAGGAAACTACGCCTCCCCCGGCCCGCATTTGCCGTTTTGCAATTTCAAATTGGGGATGTCCTTTGAGAAAGGGATAAATTACACGGGAAAGGTCATTTCTGAATTCGAGCCATTCGGCCAGGCGCAGGGCAGAGGAGGAATGCCGTTCCATTCTCACCTCCAGGGTTTCCAGACTTTTAGACAGAACCCAGGCATTGAAGGGCGAAATGGCAGGACCGGAACTCCGGCAAAATAAATACACTTCCTTGATCAGATCTTCCCGGCCCAGGACAAGTCCGCCCAAAACCCGTCCTTGTCCGTCGATAAATTTTGTGGCGGAATGAGTAACCAGAGTTGCTCCGTAATCGGCCGGTTTTTGCAAAACAGGTGTTGCGAAACAATTATCTACATTCAGAATAAGATTATGATTACTGCAAAATTTCCCCAGCCATTCGAGGTCTATTACATCCAGTCCAGGGTTGGTTGGTGTTTCTACAAAAACCATCCGGGTGTTGGGGGTAAGCAGTTTTTCTATTTGTTCGGGTCGGGAAGCATCAAAATACGAGGTGGTGATTCCCCAGCGCGGAAAAAATTTAGTGAAAAGCGTGTGAGTGGAGCCGAATACCGAACTGCAGGAAATAATATGGTCGCCTGATTTACAAAGTGCCATTACCGAGGCAAAAACAGCGGCCATCCCCGAGGCAGTAGCAAAACCTGCCGGAGTATTTTCGAGCGCGCACATACGGGCAACCAGCTCATCGGCATTCGGATTACTGAACCGCGAATAAATATTGTTATCGTTTTCGTCGGCAAAGGCGGCCCGCATTTCCTCGGCAGAATCAAATTCAAAACTTGAGGTAACAAAAATAGGCTGTGAGTGTTCTTTATGCCCTTTGTTTTCAATCCTGTTACGAACTGCTTTGGTTTGTGAGCTTCCTGATACTTTCCGGATCCGGTTTGACATTTTTCAGGTGTTTAATTTTACTTCCCAGGTTATTTTTGCGCCGGCTCTTCTCAGGGTTTCAGCCACCGAGCAATATTTTTCCATGCTAAGATCCACGGCACGTTTTGCTTTGTCTGGATCGATGGCCCCTTTCAGATAAAAAATCAGGTGGGCATTTTCCCATACCGCAGGTTCTTTGCCACTTTCGCGCTCGGCATCAATCTCAATCCTGAAATCTTCTATCACCTGCTTTTGTTTGTTCAAAATAATTCCAATGTCAATGGCCGAGCACCCGCCCATACCCGCCAGCAACAATTGCATGGGCCGGAAACCTTTGTTTTCTCCGCCTATTGCAGGAGTTCCATCAAGTTGTAAGGTGGCACCGTCTTCGTTCTCTGCCTCGAAGTGATACGCTTTGTTTTTTCGTTTGAGTTGAATTTTCATTACCGCCTTTTTCTCAAAGATACCTCTTGTTTTGTAGATTTGCTTCCCAAACATGCCGGATTTAAAAATTTTTCGTCCCGAAAGCCCGTTCGTAACTGAGTCGGGATTCAAAATCAGCAACCTCGAAATTGCCTACCAATGCTCTGGCCCCGCGCCCGAAAAAGCCCGGAAGATTGTCTGGGTTTTTCATGCCCTCACCGCCAACAGCAATCCTTTGGATTGGTGGCCCGGTCTTTTCGGCAAGGGAAAACTTTTCGACCCGGAAGAAGCCACGGTAATTTGTGCTAATATTTTGGGGTCTTGCTACGGAAGTTCCGGTCCGCATTCTATAAACCCCGATACCGGAAAACCATTCGGGCCAAATTTTCCTCTCATTACCATCCGCGACATGGTGAGAGCTCATTTTCTGTTGCGAGATTTTTTGGGTGTTAAAAAGATTCATGTTGCCATTGGAGGATCCATGGGTGGATACCAGGCTCTGGAATGGTCGGTTTTGGAACCGGATTTTATTGAGCGCATGATTTTGCTGGCCACCTCTGCCCGGGAAAGTGCATGGGGAATTGCCATTCATACTACTCAACGCATGGCCCTGGAAGCAGACCCGGAATTTTTCAATCCGGAGGGAAAAGGCGGAACCAGGGGGCTTATGATTGCCCGTGGCATCGGGATGCTGAGCTACCGCAACTATCAGATATTTTGCGAAAAACAAACGGATCCCGACCCTGAAAAAAAGGAAAACTTCAAGGTAGCAAATTACATCCGGCATCAGGGCGAGAAACTTGCAGGAAGATTCACCGCCCATGCTTATCACGCCCTCACCCGGTCAATGGACTCACACAATCTGGGGCGGGGAAGAGCTTCGATGGAAAATGTGCTTTCACAAATAAAAGCCAAAACGCTTCTTATAGGCATTTCAAGCGATATTCTTTGTCCGCTTGATGAACAAAAATTTCTTGCCTCCGGAATACCCGGTTCCCACTTACAGGAAATTGAAAGTGATTATGGCCACGACGGCTTCCTTGTTGAAGCAGAAAAAATTAAAGATTGCATTCTGGCCTGGGAGGCCCTTACGCTTTAGGTTTCGGGGGAAAAATAAAATGCCATAATACCGGAAGAAAAAACAAAAACACGGTAGTGAGCGAAAAGTAAAGGTCGCCCTCGTGGCTTTCCAAAAAAATCAAAAACGGATTGGTTTTGTAAAAGTGAAATAAAGTAGAGGCCATTAGTTTCAAACCCAGAATGCCAACTACTACAAAAGCCGCAGTGGCCAGGTGAGGATATCGCTCCATGAGTTTAACAAAACCCTGAGCTACAAAACGCATGGCCAAAATACCGATAAATACTCCTATGCAAATGAGAACAATGTTGTCGGTGTAGGCAACGGCTGCCAAAACATTATCCAGGCTGAAGGCAAGATCCATAACCTCGACGAGAATTACCGTGGCCCAGAATTTTCCAAAAAGACCGAGCGTATTACGGTAAATCCAGCTTTCCTTTTTAACGGCCAGGGGGTCCGCATTCTGGGCTTTATGCCTTTTTACAAAAAAAGAAACGGAAAGAAATAACAGATAAAGACCTCCCAAAGGTTTAAGCCACCAGATTTTCACGAGCCAAACCGCGAAAAGGAGGCATAAGCCCCGGAAAAAGTATGCCCCTAGAATTCCATACTTAAGAGCCCTGGCCCTTTGTTCTTTGGGAAGATCCATTACCATGGTAGCCAACACGGCCGCATTGTCTACCGATAACAGGCTTTCAATCAGGATCAGGTTGAGGATTACGGGTACAGCAACGGCGATGTCCTCACCAAATATTTTCAGTAATAAAAGGGGTTCGGCTGCCATGAAGGGCAAAACTACGACAAAGAACAATACCCCCCTCGGGAGTATTCAGGGCCGGTTTTTAAATTATTTGGTGGTTTCAAAAAAAGTTATTTACCTTTGAGCCAGCAAAGACATGAACACTATTTTTTCCATATCCGAAAAGTCCTTCAGCAACATGATGTGTTGCATGATGTGTTCCTTGTTCAGGTAGGAAAAGTTGTTTTTATATAAACCCGGGCTTTTCCTAATACGAAAAGCCCTTTTTTTTTAATTATGAAATACTTCGCTTTGTCCCTTATGCTTATGTGTATGAGTTGCCAATGTTGCAGCCCGGAAGGTTATTGAATTAATTGTTTATTCACTACAACCCCCTTCCGGTTCCACGGGAGGGGGTTTTTAATTTAAAAGAAATGCAAAGCTTCAGAACAGAAATAGAAAATCCGGTTGTTTCGGAAGAAATAATCGAGCTTGAGAAAAAAATAGCCCAATTCAAAGGGGGCTTGCTTGACCTTGAAAAATTCCGGACCCTTCGGTTGGCACGGGGTATTTACGGACAAAGGCAGCCCGGGGTGCAAATGGTTCGTATTAAATTCCCGCTGGGAATAATCTCTGCCCTGCAACTAAAAACCGTAGCGGATCTTGCTGATGAGTTTTCAAATGGCAAGCTTCACCTGACCACCCGGCAAGACATACAGATTCACTATGTAAGTCTTGACGACACCCCGGTTTTATGGGAAAAGCTAAGTCGTGAAGACATAACCCTGCGTGAGGCCTGCGGCAATACCGTCAGAAACGTTACCGCTTCCCCGGAAGCCGGAACAGAGCCGGGCGAGCCCTTCGACATTACCCCACATGCTTATGAGGTCTTCCGGTATTTTCTCAGAAAACCATTCGGACAGGATTTGGGTAGAAAATTTAAGGTGGCCTTTTCATCCACTGAAAAAGACACGGCCCTGACTTTCATTCACGACCTTGGGTTTATTCCGGTATTGCGGGCCAAAGACGGGGTTCCGGTGAAGGGTTTTCAGGTTTGGATTGGAGGCGGCCTGGGGGCACAACCCATTCCTGCAAAAAAAGCATTCGACTTTTTGCCGGAGGAAAAAGTAATTCCTTTTGTAGAGGCTGTAATCCGTTATTTCGACAGAGCCGGGGAAAGAAATCAGAGAAACCGGGCCCGGCTGAAATACCTGGTGCAGGATGAAGGGCTGGATGTATTTCTTGGTCAGGTACAAAAAGAAATTGCTTTTTCGGGTTCATACCCCATTCCGGAAATAAAAAAGAAGGAAGCTGCTTTGGGTGGGAACACCTCATTTACGGTCTTAAAAGGGCCTGATTATTCTGAGTTTCTGGCCTGGAAAAAAACAAACACTTTCGAACAGAAACAAAGGGGATGGTTCCGGGTAAACATACTAATTCCTCTGGGGAACATTTCTTCAAAACAGGCAAGATTTCTGGCAGACATTATTGCCGGTTTTTCCGCCGATGATGCCCGAATCTCTATTCAACAAAGTCTCATCCTGCGTTTTGTACCAGCTATTGCTTTGTATGCTTTGTTTCGTGAATTAAAAAAACAGGGTTTTGCCGGGCGCGGTGCTGAAGGCTTGCCGGATATTGTGGCCTGCCCCGGAACCGACACCTGCAACCTGGGAATAACGAATGCCACAGGAACGGCCAGGGTGTTGGCCGGTATTATCAGGGATGAATTTCCCGGGCTTGAAGGCGAGGCGGATCTGAAAATAAAAATCAGCGGTTGCATGAATTCCTGCGCCCAACATGGTATTGCCCAAATTGGTTTTCACGGAAGCACCATTAAGTTTGGGAATGCCACGCTGCCTGCCCTTCAGATTTTGCTGGGCGGAGGGCAGGGCTCCCTCGGGGATAAAATCCTGAAGCTTCCCTCCCGAATAGCTCCTGATGCCCTGAGAAAAATTCTGAATCATTTTCTGGAAAACCGGAAAAAGGGAGAGGCGTTCAACGCCTATTACCAACGTTTTGGAAAAGCATTCTTCTATGGGCTTTTAAAGCCGCTTTCCGAAGTTGATGCACAGGATTCCTTACTCTTCGTGGATTTTGAAAGAGAAGAGTTGTTCAAAACTGAAATCGGAGTGGGCGAATGCGCAGGGGTAAAAATAGATCTGGTGGCTACCCTGATTACGGAGGCAGGCGAGAAAATTGAAGCCGCAAAAAACGCGCTCAACTCCGGTCGCTATGCCGACAGTTTGTATCACTCCTACTCCTCGGTGGTACAGCTTGCCAAAGCCCGTCTCCTGAGCATTGAAAAACAGCCCTCCACTCAGGAAAAAATAATCAGGGCATTTGAAGAGCACTTTAATCCGGAGGCTTTCGGAGAAAAAGAATCCTTCAGCAAAGGTGTATTGGCCATCAGCAGCGAAACCCCCGGATATCAGTTTGCGCAAAACTATCTGGAAAGCACGCTGAGGCTGTTTGAAAAATTCGGTTCCCAAAACAATTAAAAAGCAAACGAAATGACTACAAAACATAAAATTCCAAAAATAACACTGATGGGAGCCGGTCCGGGAAATCCTGATTTAATTTCCCTGGCAGGAATCAAGGCCCTCCGTTCGGCTGATATTGTGTTGTATGATGCACTTGTTCATCCTGAGTTATTAAAACATGTACAACCCGGTATCCGGAAAATTCCCGTTGGGAAAAGAAAGGGAAAGGCTTCCCTCAGCCAGGAGCAAATAAACAACCTGCTGGTTGACTTTGCCTTTTCATACGGCCATGTAGTGCGTCTGAAAGGAGGCGACCCCTATGTTTTCGGACGGGGCGGAGAAGAACTTGACTATGCCGGCAATTTTAATATCCCCGTGGATTACATTCCGGGAATCTCCAGTGCATTTTCAGTACCCGGACTGGCGGGAATTCCTTTAACCCGTCGGGGAATTAATCAGGGATTTCTGGTTATAACCGGAACCGACAGCAAGGGGAAATTATCAAAAGCTGTTTACGAAGCAGCGCGGCAAACTTTCCCCGTGGTAATTTTAATGGGATTAAGCCAGCTGAAAAGAATAGCGGAGCTATTTAAGTCCGCCGGAAAAGAAAATACTCCCCTCGCTGTAATATTAAACGGCTCGCTCAAAAATTCCCGGACAATAAAATCCACCGTAGGTAAAATAGCCCATGATGCTCCATTTTTGCTTCAGGAGGGTCCGGGGATAATTGTCATAGGAGAGATAGCAGGACCGGAGCCCGAAAAATGCAAAGCCGGGGGAAATGCCGGAATAAATTCGGAAATTGCCGCCTCATTATTCAACCACCAGCACCTGATTCTGAATTAAAGCGATGGAGTCGTTCGAAAATCAATTATTCCCTGTGTTCCTGAAACTGGAAAACTACCGGGTGCTTATTGTAGGCGGCGGGCCGGTTGGACTGGAAAAAACCAGAACGCTTCTGTCCAATGCGCCGGATACAAAGATTACCCTGGTGAGCAAGGGGTTTGTTCCGGAATTTGATGAACTCTTTGCCGCATACCCAAACCTGAAGAAAGCAGAAAAAAATTTCTCGGCCGGGGATTTGGAAGGCATTGACCTTCTGATTCTGGCCCTGAACGATGCGGCAGTATCAGAGGAAATAAAATTACTGGCCAGCCAACGCGGAATTCTGACAAATGCAGCGGACAAACCCGAGCTATGCGATTTTTATTTGGGTTCCATCGTAAAAAAAGGGGCGCTTAAAATTGCCATCAGCACCAATGGCAAGTCGCCGGTAATGGCAAAAAGAATAAGGGAGGTGCTTGAAGACTCCATTCCCGATGAAACGGAAGAGGTGCTTGAGAACCTGGCCGGAATACGAAAAGAATTAACCGGCCCCTTTCGGGAAAGGGTAAAAAAATTAAATGCCCTTACGGAAGTCCTTGTCCGCAAAAAAGAGCGTTCCCGAAAAATAAAAGCATTCCGGGCCCTGGGCTATTCTATTGGAATTCTTGCCCTGATGATTCTGGGGCATTTGATTTTTACTTTTGTCCCCTTTGGCGAAGCTTTTGAAGTTATTCGCCAAAACACCGATCCCTATTTTGGAATTTATATCCTCGGGGGCTTCGCTGCTCAAATGATCGACGGTGCTTTTGGGATGGCCTATGGAGTAAGCGTTACCACCTTCCTCCTTTCACTGGGTTTTCCGGCCATTACACCGGCTGTTGCTTCTGCCAGTATGCATGCTTCTGAGGTTTTTACCACCGGCGCTTCTTCCCTTGTGTATATGAGGTACAAAAACATTAATAAAAAATTATTTCGTTCATTATTGCTGCCCGGAGTCATTGGGGCTGTACTTGGGGCGTTCGCCATTTCTTTTGTAAGCAAGGAACAGGTTAGTTTTATTCGTCCGGTTGTAGCCACCTATACCTTAACCCTCGGTATTCTGATTATTGTCAGAGCCATACGCGTGGGTCGCAAAAAAGCAAAAAAATTCAAGCGCTTCGGCCCCATTGCCGGGGTTGGGGGATTTCTCGACAGCGTTGGAGGTGGGGGCTGGGGGCCCATTGTGACCACATCGCTTATTGCCGGTGGAAGAAATTTACGGTACGCCATCGGTTCTTCCCACATGGCGAAATTCTTTGTCGCGCTCGCCAGTACACTTGCTTTTTTCATTTTTCTCGGCCTCAGCCATTGGCAAATTATTTCCGGACTGGTTATCGGGGGAATGATTGCCGCACCGATTTCCATCTACTTTTCCAACCGGATTCCCGTAAAAACCGGGTTAATTATTGTGGGATTACTGGTGTCGGGACTAAGCATTCGAATCTTAATTTTGTCTTTCCTGAAATGAATCCTGAAAACATAGAAAAGCTCAACGCTGCCTATGCGCCCCTGCGCCCGGGAGAGCGCTTCAAAAAGATCTTTGAAGATTTCTCAAAAATCCTCATCACTTCGTCTTTCGGTACCACCAGTGCCTATTCCCTCTCATTATTGAAAGAGACAGGAACCCCATTCAAAGTATATTTTCTGGACACGGGATACCATTTTCCGGAAACACTGGCTTATATGAATACATTAAAATTAGCTTTGAACCTGGATGTCCATGTGCTGAAGGCCGAAGCCTGGAAACATCAGTTTACTAAAGAGGACCGAACCTGGGAAAAAGATCCTGACTATTGCTGCACGTTGAACAAAGTAGAGCCCCTTCAGAAAATTAAAGGTGATTATGAAGTTTGGGTAAGCGGACTTATGCGAACCCAGAACAACTTCCGGAACAAGCTTCCCGTATTTGAATTCAAAAGCAATATCCTGAAGTTTTACCCCATCATAGATATTTCTGAAGAGGAAGCTCTGGCCTACATAAAATCAAAAGGAATTCCCGCCCATCCCCTACTCGATGCCGGATATGCTTCGGTGGGTTGTACCCACTGCACCGTGAAGGGAAAGTCGCGCGACGGACGCTGGGCAAATATTTCAAAATCAGAATGCGGATTACACCAATAAAAAAATGGAAAAAAAACAAATCAGTATAGGCTTATTTGGCTTCGGTTGCGTAGGTCAGGGATTGTATGATGTATTAAATCATTCCCAGGGTCTTGAGGCAAGCATAGACAGAATCTGCGTAAAGGACAGGAACAAAAAAAGGAAAATTGATGCGTCCTATTTTACCTTCGAAAAAGCGGATATTTTATCTTCCAAAAAACACGATGTCATTGTCGAACTCATCGACACTTCCGAGGAAGCTTTCCGGATTGTAAAAGAAGCGATGGAAAACGGAGTAAGTGTTGTTTCCGCCAATAAAAAAATGCTGGCCGAGAATTTTGAAGCCCTGTATAAACTTCAGGAAAAAAACAATGTTGCCCTGATTTATGAAGGATCTGCAGGAGGTTCAATTCCCATAATCAGAAACCTGGAAGAGTATTACGACAATGAGCTGCTTACCTCGCTAAGCGGAATTTTGAACGGGACCTGTAATTATATCCTCTCCCGCATGGAGCTGGAAAGCAAAGATTATGGAGTGATCCTTAAAGATGCCCAGGACCTTGGATTCGCCGAATCAGACCCCTGGCTGGATGTGGCGGGATTCGACACAAAATTTAAACTGCTCCTGCTTACTATTCATGCCTTCGGAATTATTCTGAAGCCCGATGAAATTCTCAACATCGGCATCGAAAATGTATCGTTCGACGATATTGTGTATGCCCGTGAAAAAGGGCTAAGAATAAAACTGATTGCCAGAGCCGAAAAGTCGGGCAATAAATTCCGCGTATATGTGCTGCCCCATTTCGTAAGCCGGGAAAGTGAATTGTACAATATTCTTTATGAATACAACGGCGTGGAAGTGGAAGGTGCTTTCAGCTGCAAGCAAACCTTTGTTGGTAAAGGGGCCGGTTCCCACCCCACAGGAAGTGCTGTGCTTTCCGATATATCTGCCCTCACCTACAACTACCGTTACGGCTACAAAAAGCTGAAAAGCATACAAAATAAAAACAACGGACTTCCGGTAGGTGGCTCCCTGCTCGACACCGACTTTCAACTGAGGGTTTACATTCGCTTTTCTGACTTATCGGAAATTAAGGACCTGGAAATACTTGAGGTTGAAGAAGAATTTAAAAGCCGCAAATTCAATTACCTGATAGCCCGTATTAATTTTAAAAGCCTCTTTTCCCTGTATAACCGCAAGGACAACAAGGTTTTTGTCTGTGTTTTATAAGTATCCGGCTTTTCCTAACTTTAGGCAATGGCCAAATTACCCGGATGGGCATTTTTCCTGCTGCTGCTGCTTACTGTTCCCGGTAAGGGGCAAAACGGAGCCTTGATTTTTAACGATTCCGCCATTCATGAGATCCGGGTTACTTTTTACATTCCCAACTGGTTCGATTCACTGACGGCCGGGTATGAGGAGGGCCTCCCCGACATTTTTGATCTTATTCCGGAGCGAAAATTTCCCTGTAAAGTGGTGTTTGACGGAAACCTGATTGACTCTTCCGGCATGCGCATGCGTGGAAACTATTCAAATCAGGCCACGCCCCTTACCAATGCCAATGGACTGAAGCGCCCTTTTAAAATTGACTTTGATGCCTTCAGAAATCAGTCCTTCGATGGTATTAAATCCTTCAACCTGAATAACGGAACCGACGATCCTTCTTTTGTGAGAGAAGCTCTCGTATATAAATTCATCCGTGATCTGGGATTGCCCGCCAGTCGAACCTCCTTTGCCCGCTTATACATAAATGAAGTGTATTGGGGCTTGTATGAAATTGTGGAAAACGTAGATAAAACTTTTCTCAAACACCATTACGGAGGAGCAAACAATGATGGGAACCTTTACAAAACCAACCGGCAGGCCGCAGTGAGTTTAAAATGGGAAGGAAATTCGTATCAGCCCTATCAAAACCAGGGTCTGATTTTAAAAACCAACCGGCAGGCCAACGACTGGACCCGACTCATTGAGTTCATCGATGTAATCAACAACACCCCTGTGGCTCAGATGGAATCAAGGCTGGGAGCCATTTTTGATGTTGAATCCTATTTAAAAATTCTGGCTGTGGAGGTATCCTGTTACAGCTGGGATAGCTATTGGGGTATCGGAAACAATTTTTATATCTACGAACATCCCGATGGAAAGCTGCGCTGGATTCCCTGGGATTTTAATGAAACCTTTTCCACCAAGGAAGGTCTCATCGGATTTATTTTACCGGATCAAAGCGATGTCTTTTGCAGCTCCCGGTTTAATGAAAGGCCCTTGTTAAAAGCCGTTTTCAGTGTCAGAAAATGGCAGGATATGTACCTTGATTTTCTTTGTGAATTTGCCACTCAAACCTATTCGGCTGCAAAAGTAAGTCCGGGGCTGATCGCGTGGCAAAATCAAATCCGTCCCTGGCTCGAAGCCGACACCAACAAGCTCGCAACGATGTATCAGTTCAACCGGAGTTTAACAACCGACATTAATAATTTATATCAGGTTCCTGAAACCGGACTTTCATTCAATGTTAAAATTCCGGGACTTCTTCCCTTTATCACCCGGCAAAGAGAATGGGTGGTAAAAGACATGAAAAAGCAAAAATCGGGCTGCCCATTGTCCGATATTACTCCCCGTTCCTACCCTCTTACCCTTTACCCGAATCCAAGTTCAGGCCCCATTACCCTGGCCTGGGACCGTGAGGCAACACCCATTTTTCGTTATGAAATTCTAAACCCTCTCGGACAAAAAGTATGGGAAAGTTTCTGGATTACCCACCCCGGACAGAGCCACACCCTTACACCTGAAATCAGGGAGCCGGGATTGTATTTTATTAAAAAAACTGATGCCGATGGATTTTGGGCATTTGGAAAATTCATTCTTCAATGAGGGCAGGGATAATCGTTGCTTTTTTTCTGCTGCTGACATTCGTCGTGTCTGCACAAAAATACAGGGGCAGCGTTCGTTACTTAATGCCTCCCGACAAAGTAATTTTAAAAAGCGGGGAGGTGGAAACCGGAAAGGTAATTTTTTCAGATTCCTCCGCCATACGATTGTTAAAGCAGGACTATTCCGAAAAAATAATTTTAAGAACTTCAATAGACAGCATAAGTGGTTTATCCTGGAGCACTCCCATGTTTTCTTTTGGTTTTGGTCCCATGGGCTGGAAAAATCAGATTACCCAAAGGATAGATACGGTTTCGCTTTCCGGATTCCGGTTTGATGCCCGGGGCGGAATAATGCGCAACGGAAGATTTTGCCTTTTTGCTTATTTAAATGTACAGGCGGGAAATGATCTTGGAATCATTAATCCCGGTATTGCCATACGCAGGTATTTTTTCGGCAAATATTATTCCCCCAGAAATTTTTACGGCGGGTTCCATTTGGGCCACAATTTTCCTTACACCAATATGAACCGGTTTTTCGATCTGGGTTGGAGCGTGGGATACGAACGGGTTTTTTATAAAAAATACCGTCTTTTTGTTGAATATAACAGAAGCCGTGCACAAAAGCATGAACCCAAACCGGCCATGAATTCATTATTACTCGGATTCCGGATTCAAAGAAATTTTGAAGCCAAATATGCCCGGCTAAATCTTAGAAACTAAGAGGGACATAAATTCTATATTTGAAAAACCGATCCATGAATTTTGTTTTACCTTTAAATAAATGAAACCACTTAAGCGAACCGCCGGTGTATTTATGATTCTGGCCTCGGCCTGCTGTTTGTTGTTCGGCATTTACCTTTTTCTGGTGAGAGCCGATGTGTTTGCCCTGGCTTATGTTGCGGGCGGATGTGCCGGACTTGGTTTTTCACTGGCTACTTATAACCGGGGTACGGCCATCAAAGACCTGAATCCGGACCTGGAAATTATTGATATACAATTCGGAGGAGAGGGAGTAAAAGAAAAAAATCCCCCTTTGCCGCTTTGGCTGAATGTTCTGGGCGCTGTTTCTTTTTTGGGCGGACTTAGTTTAAGCGGATATGTAGCTTATGGTTTGGCCATGTTTATGGATGAATCAACCCTAAGCCACCCCAGTGATTATTTTATCCTATTCCTTCTTGGAATTTTCTTTTTTGGAGGCGTGGGAACCGTTTATTATTGCTCCGACTTTCTATTCAATCGCCGTCGGGAACACTAAACTTTAATTCCGATCACCAGGATGTCATCAACCTGCTCCAGGTCTCCCCTCCACTCTTCAATATTCCTTTCGAGCAGTTTCTTTTGCTCTTCCATGGGAAGGTTTTGAATATCGACAAGAAGATTTTTAAACTGATTGTATTTGAATTTTTTTCCGTTAGGGCCCCCAAACTGGTCGGCATAGCCGTCGGTAAACAAATAAATAGCATCGCCTTTTTCAAGATTTACGGTTTGCGATCCGAACTTCCGGTTAGGCTCTTCATTGTAACTGCCAATGCTGATTTTATCAGGTATCAACTCTATCAGTTCCTGTCCGCGAATTACATAGGCAGGATTGTAAGCGCCTGAATAGGTCAATTCCTTTCTGCTGAAATTAATATTAATCAGCGACAAGTCCATTCCGTCTCTCAGCGAGTCTTCGGAGAAAGATGTTTTAATGGTGTCGGCAAGGCCCTGATTCAAACGGTTGAGAATGCCTGCGGTATCAACATTCGCCACCTCATCCAATGCCTTATTTAAAAGATTATTTCCCACTATACTCATCAGAGCTCCGGGAACACCGTGGCCGGTACAATCCACTGCAGCCACCAAAACATTATTGCCTTGCTGGTGCATCCAGTAAAAATCACCGCTCACAATATCCTTGGGCTTGTAAAAAATAAAAAACTCAGATACAAACTTCCGGATGAGTTTTTCGGGGGGAAGGATGGCTTCCTGAATCCGCTTTGCATATTTAATACTGTCGGTAATGTCTTTGTTCTTTTCAGCCAGTTCTTCGTTTTTATAGGCCAGTTCCAGAGTACGCTTTTCAACCATGGCCTCCAGGCGCGCCTTGGCACTGCGTAGTTTTGAAACCCTTATCCGGTCGGCAATCAGCAAAAGGAAAAGAGAAACAATTCCTACCAGAAAATAAAACCATCTTGTTTTATAAAAGGGTGGCGTAATGGTAAATTTATATTGCAGGGGCTCCTCCGTCCACACGCCGTCGTTATTGCAGGCCTTTAGTTCAAAAATATAGTCTCCGTGAGTGAGGCCGGCAAAAGTAGCTTCATAATTAGACAAGGGAGGAGACCACTCCTCGCTCTGTCCAAGCAGGCGATACATGTATTTCACGCGCGAGGGATTGGTAAGACTCACCCCGGCATATTTAAATGTTATGTGATTGTTAAAATAAGGAAAGGTATTATCTACCGGAAAAAGGGTGTCGCGGAAAAACAATTTCAGCCCGGTAAGACTGAGTATTGGTTCCTTCTCATTTATGTGATCCTGATCGGGATTAAATTTTACGGCTCCAACGATAGACCCGAACCAAACCTGATTGTCGGCATCAACGGCAATGGCATTAGGATTTACTTCTACTCCATAAAACCCTTCGGCTTTTCCATAATGACGGAAGGTGTATTTGTTGGCATCAAAACGGTCAACGCCGTTTGTGGTACCGATCCAAACATTATTATGGGCGTCGGAAATAATGGCATAAGGACTGGGGGATGAAAGGCCGTGTTCAACCGTATAATTGATGAACTTTTCTCCATTGTATTTATACAGTCCGTTTCCGTAAGTACCAAACCAAACATTGTTATTCCGGTCTTCGGAAATACAAAGAATGAATCGACTGTTCATCCCCGAAGACTCATCGTGTTTCCGGAAGCTGGATCCGTCGAAGCTGGTTAGATTTCCTCCCAAAGGTCCAAACCATAAAATGCCTCTGCTGTCGCTGTAGATGCGGTAAATATTTGTCGCGCCAAGTCCGTCATCTGCTGTATAGTTTCTGAACTTTCCCCCGCTTTGATCGTAGCGGGTGGCTCCCAGCCTTGACCCGAACCACAAGTTTCCGAACTTATCCTCGGCAATAGAATAAACAGAAAAGTTTTTCAGATTATTCTCTCCGTTATTCATGGATTCAATTTTATTGCTGCCCTTTTTCAGGCGACAAATTCCCCCATAACCACAACCAAACCACATATCGCCCTTTTTATCTTCCAGAATACTCAATACCGCATTGCTGGTGAGTCCGTCTTTGGTTCCGAAATTTTTAATGGCATAGGTTCGGGTCCCCTGTGCATTGATGGAGGGCGTAAAACGGGTTACCCCGAAATTTGTTCCGTGCCAGATGTTTCCGGATCGGTCAACATAAACAGACCAGACGAGATTATTGCTCATGCCATCGGCTTCATCAAAAATCTGAAACCGCTCGCCCACATATTGATTCAAACCCACATCGGTTCCTATCCAAACATTTGCTTCACGATCTTCATAAATGGCATTTACGTTATAATAATTCAATCCCTGCCGGGTTCCGTACGATTTAAACCGCGCTCCCGTCCAGTCCTTTCCCTGAACCGGAACAATCATGCATGCGCCACCACCAAGGGTTCCCACCCAAACATTATTCCTGCTGTCCTCGAAAATGGTCTTTATGTTCATCGAGGGCAGGCCTTGTCCCGAAGAAAGGGTGTACATGCTTCCCGAAGTTTTAGAAATAGAGGCAGGGGCTTTAACTCCGGATGATTTAATAACAGCAATGCCCCCATCCTGGGTTCCCACCCAAATCTCGCCCCCTGAAATTTTCTTTAAACAGGAAATTGAGGATCCGGGGAGGGCTGAGTTGCCGGGATTTAAAATTACATAAGAGGAAGGACTGGTAATGTCTTTATCGCTCATGTAAACCGCCAGCCCGTTATTGGTTCCAATCCATACATTTCCAAAATCATCCATCAGCAAACTTGAAACCACTTCTCCGGGCAGTCCCTCTTTTACACCTAAGCTGATCATGGTATTTGCCAGCGGATTGAATTTGTATATGCCCGCACCCTCTGTAGCCAACCAAATACTTCCTGCCTCATCTTCCATTATGGCGTTGATACTTTTAAAACGGGTATATACTTCAACATTCAGGTTAATGAACTTATTCAGCTCAGCATTAAAAATAGAAACCCCGCCTCCCCAATGACCAAACCAGAGGTTTCCCAGTTTGTCTTTGAATGATGTTGTTACCCAGTCTTCCGCCAACCTATCTTTCCGGGTAAATGATTTAAATGCTAGACCATTGGATCTCGACAAACCTCCCAATGTTCCTATCCACAGGTTTCCCTGATCGTCCTGAATCAGCGTTTGAACCTGACTCTGGACCATTCCTTTTTCAACGGAATACTGAATGAAGCCGGTGGTTTGAGCTGAAAAATAAGCCGGCAAAAAAAACAAAACCGCTGCAAAAAAATATTTTTGGATTGCCATATTATTATTTCATGTTTTTATATTTCAGAATCTCACGGATAAAGTCAAGTCTCGAGATTTCTTTCCCGTCTTTGTAAAACTGTTCGGTTCCCCAAACATAATATTCCTTCGAAAGCATTACTTTCTCCTTCCCCGCCACAATTTCAATATAGGTGGTATAACTGAATACCCCCTGGCTAAGCGTGGTGGTAATAATGGGAACCGTGGGACTGGAGTAAGATTTTACATCGGGAATGGTTTTTACTTTTTCCTCCCGTATGGATTTTTCCACCTCGGCCGTGGTTTTAATTATTCCATTTATTTCAACAATACGGTTAAGGGAGTTCTGCTGATTTTTGGCTTTCAGTCCGGCTATTTCCTTTTCCAGCAATTCAATTTTGGTTTTAAGCTCTTCCTCCCTTCTGAGTTTTTCGGCAATGGCATTGGCGTCTGATTCCATTTTCTTTTTCAGCATCGACTCCTCTTTCATCTTCTTTTCGTTTTCTGCCACCATGATCAAAAGTTCACTGCGGTACTGGGAAGTAATGGCTTGGTTTTTCTCTTTGATCTTTTCTTTGATTTCCTTTTCCTGCTTCATTTTAACTTCGTCGGAAACATTTTCTTCCTTCTTTTTGGCCAATTCCTCTTCAAGTCTTTTTTGTTCTTCCAGAAGCTTCTTTTGTTTTAAGGCCTTTTCCTTTTGCTCCAGTTCCAGTTGTTCGCGCTCCTTTTTCTCTTTTTCAAGCAGTTCTTTCAGGGCCAGCTCCTTGTCGGTAAGTTCCTTTTCCTTTCGCTCTTTTTCAAGTCTTTCCTTTTCTTCCTTTTCCTTCCGCTCTTTTTCCTTTTTATTTGCCTCCTCTATTTCTTTCTGGCGAATGCTTGCCAGTTCTTCAATGTCTTCCACCTTCTTTTTGAAAAACTCAAAATGAGCAAGGTCTTCACCAAAACTTTTCTTTTCCCAGCGGATTTTTGCAAAAGGATAATCCTTGAAGGCATATATGTTAATCTCTTTGGTGTTGGTTGGCCAAAGGGGAAGATTTACAAATTTATGCCCCCCCCAGAAGGGAAGACTCTTTTCGGGAATGCTTGTATTAACCATGCAATACATGGAAACATGCAGAGGATAGGAGAAGCGAATGGCGTATTCGCCGGTGTTCGGATAAAGCACCACTCTGAAATTCCCCTTCTTATCGCTTTTGAATTCATCTACCTTTTGGGAGCCTTTGTAAACCGTAATCACCACCCCTTCAAGCTTTCCCTGATCGCTCATACTGCTGAGCTGACCCAAAATTTCAATGGTTCCTTTGTCCTCATCGGGTTTTTGGGCCATGGAAATTCCCTGCACCAAAAGGAGAGTAATTACAAGAACTATTTTAAAGGGCTTTGCCTGCATGATTTCCGGAGTACCTAAATTAAAAATAATCCCCGAGCCGGGAAATGCCCTGTGTGATAAATTGAAGAAGATTTGTACTTTTATCTTTTACCTCCCATGAAAATCTTCCTAATCCTCCTTTTTGCCCCGGCCGTATTCCTGGCCCAGGTAAATTTTACCTCTTCGAATTTACCCATAGTGGTAATTAACACCAATAGCCAGAACATTCCGGATAATCCGAAAATAATGGTTGATATGGGCATTATTTTCAACGGGGCCGGAAACAGGAATTACATGACCGACCCCTTCAACCACTACAACGGGAAAGTAATGATTGAGCAAAGGGGCAGCAGCAGCCAGATGTTTCCCAAAAAATCTTACGGCTTTGAAACCACCGACATTTTCGGGAACCAGATTGACACAGCCCTTTTAGGAATGCCCACCGAAAGCGACTGGATTCTCAGCGCCAACTATTCCGATAAGTCACTGCTAAACAATGTGCTGGCTTATTATATTTCGGAAAACATGGGTTATTATGCGGCACGGACCCGATATGTAGAAGTAGTCCTGAACGGACAATATCAGGGGGTTTATGTGTTGATGGAAAAGATAAAACGGGATAAGAACCGCGTAAAAATTGCCAAACTAAAACCCACCGAAAATACAGGCGACAATCTCACCGGCGGATATATTTTAAAGATTGATAAGTTCACGGGCAACGGGGGTTCATTTTGGACTTCCCCCTATCCACCGGCGGTTTCACCCAACGGCCAAACCATTAGAATACAATACGAATATCCCAAGCCCGACAGCATTACGGTTCAACAGAGGACTTACATTCAGCAATATGTAGACAGCTTTGAAACGGCCCTCTCCGGATCCAACTTTACCAACCCGCAGACAGGCTATAAAAGGTATGCAAAGCACTATTCCTTTGCGGATTACTTTTTGCTCAATGAACTATCCAAAAATGTGGATGGTTACCGGATTTCAACCTATTTTTTCAAAGACAAGTACAGCAAGGGCGGAAAGCTTACCATGGGACCCGTATGGGATTACGATATTGCCTGGGCCAACGCCAATTATTGTGGTGGCAGTTCCGTTACCGGCTGGGCGTATCAATTTGGAAATGTTTGCCCGAACGATGGTTATCAGGTGCCTTTCTGGTGGGGGCGTTTGCTCCAGGACCCATCCTTTACCGAGGCTGTAAAATGCCAATGGACCTACTGGAGGTCAAACCTCCTCGACACTACAAAGTTGTTCCATTATATCGACTCGATGAGGATTTATCTGGATGAATCACAAGCAAGAAATTTTACCCGCTGGCCTATCCTGGGTCAATATGTATGGCCTAACCCAAACCCCATTCCTCAAACTTATCAGGAAGAAATCGACGAACTTAAAAACTGGCTGCGGAACCGCATCGCCTGGCTGGATCAAAACCTTCCAGGCACCTGCACAACCCTGAGCCAGCACCAGGAAAATTATTCCGACTATTCCTTCGCTGTGTATCCCAATCCAAATTCCGGCACATTTCAGGTAAGCTTCTTTGGCTTTGAATCCGGAACCATGCACTGGGAAATAATAGATGCTTCGGGAAGATTGGTTTCCCGGGAAGAAAAGCCTTTTGATGCAGGAAACAATGAGGTTTTGTTTTCCGGAGAAACGCTTAGCCTGCCGCCGGGGATATACTTCCTGCGTGGACAATCCGGGCCAATGCAGCTTTCGAAAAAAATTATTGTCCGGTAGTTTTCTTTCTCTTTTTTAGCAATACCAGCAGAGACCCGGCCAGCAAAACACAAAGGCCGGAAAGGGAATAGATAATGATTCTGTTTCTTGCCCTGGTTTTTTTTATTACCTCTTCCTGTTCCTTGAGGCGACCCAGCTCCCACTCTCTCCTGTCGCTTTCAAAGCGGGCCTGAAAAAGGCGGGCGGTTTCCACATCTTCCGTTTTCCGGATACTGTCTTTAAACAGCATCATTTTTTTATGGTGGTCGAGGGCTTTTTTATAGTCGCTCAGGCCTTCGTAAGCCTGCGATAAAACCAAATGACCCTCCATCAATGTTTCAACCTTCCCAATCTTTTTGGAAATATCAAGACCCTGTTCGGCAAAATACAAGGCGTCGTTGTATTTCTTTTTTAAAATCTGAATTTCGGCAAGGTCAAAATAGTTGGCTGCAAGTCCATCCAGATCATTCAGTTCCTTGAAAATTTTTCCGGAAAGGATACAATACTCCTCCGCTTTCTCAAGATTTCCGGTTTTTCTCATGGCTACGGTGTAGTGTCCGTAAAGAATAGCAAGTGAGCCGTTATCCTTATTCTTTTTCATTAATTGTTCACCTTCAGCTAACACCTCAAAGGCCTCTTTAAATTGATTCAACCGCAAATAAATGGAAGCCATGTTGTTTAAAACCTTGGAGCGCGAAAGGGGGTCATTGTTTTTAAGGTGAAACTCTCCCGCCTTTTTGAAATTCTCTAGCGCTTTTTCATTTTCTCCCTGTCGTTTGTAAATAATGCCAATATTATTGTAGCACATCCCTAGACCTTCGTTGTCTTTTAGCTCTTCGTTAATTTTAATGGCCGAAGAATAATATTTTACCGCACTTGCAAAATCCAGCTTGTCTTTATAGGAAACGCCAATGTTATTCAAAACCCTTGCTCTTAATTTTTTTAAGCCCGGATTCTCTTCACAAATCTTTAAAGCGTCGAAATGATACACCAGAGCGGAATCAGGATTGCCCTGATCTTTAAGCATAACACCAAGGGTGGTAAGCGCCATGGCTTCGCCTCTGGAAAAAGAAATTTCCCGGGCCAGCTTCAATGCCTCTCTGGCATTTTTAAAGGCCTGCCCTACATCCGTTCGCCTATACTCCCGGGCAAGTTCGTTCAAGGCAAGCACGCGGTTCGAATCGGGATTTTTTTGAAGTTCAAGCTTTTTTATAGCGGCCTCAAGCTTTTCGTCTTTTCCCTGAGAAAGGGCCGGAAAACAACAAAGAAAAAAAGCCCAAAAAGGCAAAAACCAAATACCGGTTTTCATGACCCTAAAAGTAGTGAATTTCAATCGCAAAAGACCCTTGGTCGTGACAGTTTTATGACAAAAAAAACCCTTGTAAAAGAGACTTTTGCGTGGGAATTTTATGGAAAAGCTTGGAATTATTGCCCTCACCCACAAAACCCTCAGTATTGAGGAGTTGGGTCTTTTCCAAATTCCGAAGGAAGACATTCCCACCGTTTCGGGAAATCTGGCAAAAATTACTGAAATAGCCGAGTTCCAGATTCTGGCTACCTGTAACCGGGTGGAACTAATTTTTGTCTGCAAGCCCGGTTTCTCTCCTGCTTCATTAACAGAAAAAATTCTCGGATTAATTTATCCCGGTAAAATCAGGGAACTTGCCGAAGTATTTCCCCGTATCGTTGTATTCGAGGGCGAAACCGCTGCCAATCATTTGTTCCGGGTGGCCTCCTCCCTGGAAAGCCTGGTGGTGGGAGAGCGGGAAATTTTGGCCCAGGTAAAAGAATCGTACGACCTGTCGCATTCCGGAGGAGGAACCAGCGACTTCCTTCGACTACTAGTTAAAAAAACCATTTTAACCGCAAAAGAAATTTATTCTTCTACAGGTATTGCAAGAAATCCGGTTAGCGTGGTTTCTCTCGCCTATCGGAAGCTAAAGGCATTACAAGTGCCACTGAAATCCCGTTTTATTCTGGTGGGAGCCGGAGAAACAAATGTGGCCATGGCCCGTTATCTTTTCAAACACGGGTTCCGAAACTTCAGCGTATTTAACCGCACGCCCGAAAACGCGGAAAAACTGGCCGGTGAAATTCAGGGAAAAGCATTTCCACTGGAACAGCTGCCCTCCTACACCGGAGGATTTGACGTAATTATTTCCTGTACCGGAGCCGAAACGCCCCTCATTACCACTGAGGTTTTTAAGCATTTATTGGCCGGCGAAACTTCCAAAAAAATTGTCATCGACCTGGCCGTACCTGCGGATGTGGATTCGGAGGTTGTAAGTGATTTTAATCCCCACCACATTACCATCAACCACCTCCGAGAAATCGCCGCCGAAAATTTCAGAATACGCCAGAATGAACTGAGTGCCTGCGAAGCCATTATTGAAAAAAACATGGCCGATTTCCGAATCGAATACAAAGCCCGTCAGATAGAACTTGCCATGATGGCCGTGCCTCAAAAGGTAAGGGAAATAAAAGAAATTGCCCTGCAGGAAGTTTTTGCCAAAGACCTTCAAAAACTCGATCCTCCCAGTCGCGAAGTGCTGGAAAAAATGATGGATTATATGGAACGGAAATACATTTCGGTTCCCATGAAAATGGCACGGGAAATCCTCCTTGAAAAATCAGGTTCCAACAACTAAAATGAATGCTCCCCTGATAATAGGAACGCGGGGCAGCGACCTTGCCCTATGGCAGGCCCGACACCTGGAAGCCCTCTTGCAGGAAAAAGGCATTTCCTCTTCCATTAAAATTATCAAAACCAAAGGCGATGAAATCCAAAACCTGGGCTTCGATAAAATGGAAGGAAAGGGTTTTTTTACCAAAGAAATTGAAGATGCACTACTAAACAGGGAATGCGATATTGCCGTTCATTCCCAAAAAGATCTTCCTACCGATCCCGTTCCGGGACTTATCATTGCCGGACACTCCTACCGGGAAAACCCTTCGGATGTGTTGTTGATACGGAAAGAGTTTTTCGCCGACCGCATGCCTCTTTCCCTTACCAAAAACGCCCGCGTGGGCACTTCTTCGTCACGCCGGAAAGCACAGTTGTTAAGCCACCGGCCCGACCTGAATATTTCCGATTTGCGCGGTAATGTGCCCACCCGCATTCAGAAACTCAAAGAAGGAAAATACGATGCCATTCTGCTCGCCGCTGCCGGTATTGAACGACTGAACCCCGACCTTGAAGAATTTGAACAGGTGATTTTGCCTCCGGAAGAATTTGTTCCGGCACCCGCCCAGGGAATCATTGCGTTTCAAACCCGGGAAGAGGAAAAGGAAATCATTGCAGCCCTTGAATCCGTTTCCGACAAAACTTCCGCTTTCGCCGCCAAAACCGAACGCCAACTACTGGCCATGATGGATGGTGGTTGTCAGCTTCCTCTGGGTGTTTACTATGAGGCCGATACCGACGCCGAAGGAAATCCGGTTCACAACCTTCATGTTTCCTTTGCGCCATCGGCTCAGCTTCCCTCCCTGTTTTATTTTTTCCAGGCTCAGGATCCTGAAGCCCTGCCTCAGAAAGCCCACCAAAAAATTAAATCCCTCCAGGGAAAAAATATTTTTATCTCACGCGAAAAAAAACCACACGACCGGTTTTCATCGGTTCTGGAAGCTCACGGTTTTCAGGTGGATTCGGTTCCCCTTATTGAAATCAAGCCTCTCGACTTTAATGTTTCGGAAAATTTCGACTGGGTTTTTTTCTCGAGCAAGAATGCCGTAAAATATTTCTTCGAAAAAAAACCCATGCTTTCCGATAAAATACGGTTTGGCGTGATAGGCTCTGCCACTGCCTTTGAACTCAGAAAATTTGGGAAGCGGGCTGAGTTCATCGGACAAAGCACCGATACAAAACTCATTGGTAAGCAATTTTCGGCCCGGGTTGGAAAAGCAAGGGTTCTGTTTCCCACCGCAAAAGAAAGCAAGCGCTCCATTCAAAATCAACTCACCACAAGAGAGGCCGCTATCGACCTGCCCGTTTACGAAACCCTTACCCACACAAAAAAGCTGGAAAAAAAATACGACATTCTGGTATTTACCTCACCCTCTAATGTTGAAGCCTTTTTTGGCGGTGGGAACCGGATTACCGATGAAAAAGTTATTGCCATGGGCGAGGCTACGGCACATACGATTTACAAAAACAAAGGACGGGTCAGTGCCCAGCCTCCGGCATTTAATGACCTGGGCCTGATAAAGGCGGTTTTGTCTTAATAGTTAATATTATGCTAATTCAACCCCGAAGATTAAGAAACAACACCCTCCTGAGAGAGGCTGTGGCCGGTGAAGAACCCCGAAAAAAATCGCTGGTTATGCCCTGCTTTGTTGTTCCCGGAAAAAACAAGAAGGAGGCCATCTCTTCCCTGCCCGGAATTTACCGGTACGATCCCGATTCCCTGGTAAAATATGTACAGGGGCTATTAAAAACCGGCCTGAACAAAATTGTGCTTTTTGGCGCGGGCGACAAAAAATCGCCCGATGGAAAATCCTCCCTCAACGAAAAAGGTCCGGTTGGTCTTGCCGTAAAAAAACTCAAAAAAGAATTTGGCGATGCCCTTTTTCTCATTACCGATGTTTGCCTCTGCCCCTACACCACGCACGGACATTGCGGCATTGTAAATACAGCAGGAGTAGACAATACCGCCTCCGTAAAAGCCATTTCTGCCATGGCCCTCTCCCATGCTCAATGGGGCGCCGATATGGTTTCACCTTCCGACATGATGGACGGCCGGGTTTTAGCTATTCGTGAAGTGTTCGAAAAAAACGGATACGGGACACTTCCCATAATGTCTTACGCCGTAAAATTTGCTTCATCTTACTACGGTCCGTTTCGCGAAGCGGCCGGTTCCTCGCCGGGAAAGGGCGATAGAAAATCGTATCAAATGGATTTCAGAAACCGAAAGGACGCCATTCGCGAGGCCCTGCTCGACGAACAGGAAGGGGCCGATCTTTTAATGATAAAACCCGCCCTTGCCTATTTGGATATTCTTAAAGCCGTGCACGAAGTAAGCACCCTTCCCCTGGCCTGTTACAATGTTAGTGGAGAGTATGCCATGGTTATGGCTGCCGTGGCCAAAGGCTGGATTGCGGAAAAGGAAATTGTAATTGAAAACTTTACGGCTTTTAAACGGGCCGGCGCATCGCTGATATTTTCTTACCACGCCGAAAAGGCAGCGCGGGAAAACTGGCTTGATTAAAAACTTCCGAAAAGCACTACCTGGGAAAGCAGACCGGAAAAGTAGCCCAGGCTCACCTCTTTAAAATCGTGGGCTCCCAGATACATTCTTATCGAAGCCAAAACTCCTCCGGTTAAAAACAACACCACCAAAATTCCGGTAGAGTTAATCCCAAAAAGCCAGGAAAAAATCAATACTGCTCCCGTCAACCCTCCAATGCCCGTCATGTGTGCGCTGACTTTTATTTTTCGGTTCAAAATATAGGTAAGTGCCACCGAAATGGTGGCGCTGAGCAAGAGCATTGAAATTGCCTTGGAGGGCAACATATCCTTTAACATAAACCAGGTAATAAAATACACCACGGTGGTACTGAAAAAGGGAAGGTTTCGTTCTTCCCTCGTTTCAAGGTAAATGGATTTAATAACTTTCCGGTTATATAAAAAAAGGATGTTGAGAACCGGGAGAAGAAACGTAAAAAAGAAAACCACAAAAAACAAACGCCGTTTTCCGTCAGGAGGAATAAAAACATCCATTCGAAGAAATATCAGCATTCCGTAAGAAGGCATCAGCAGGGGATGGAGCAGAAAGGAAATTATCTTGGCAAACTTTCCCAAATCACCTCAGATTTGTTTCCTCAGTCTGGCCACAGGAATGTTAAGCTGTTCGCGATATTTTGCCACGGTGCGGCGGGCTATAGAATACCCTTTTTGTTTTAAAATTTTGGCCAGGGCATCGTCGGTTAGCGGCTTTTTTTTGTTTTCTCCTTCAATGCTGTCCTGCAATATCTTTTTTACTTCCCGACTCGAAACTTCCTCGCCCGATTCGGTAGAAAGCGACTCCGAGAAAAAAGTCTTCAGCAAAAAAGTGCCGAACTGGGTTTGAACATATTTGGAGTTTGAAACACGGGAAACGGTGCTGATGTCAAGCCCGACCTTTTCCGAAATGTCTTTTAAAATCATGGGCTTCAGCTTGGTTTCGTCACCGGTCAGAAAATATTCGGCCTGATAGTCCATGATGGTTTTCATGGTAACATATAAGGTCTGATGCCTTTGGTTCAAAATTTCAATGAAGGTGCGGGCCGATTCTATTTTTTGCTTTACAAAAGCAACAGCCTCCTTGCCCATTTTATCTTTCCGTTGTGAATACTCGTCCAGCATTTGGGTATAAACCCTTGCTACACGGAGGTCGGGCATGTTGCGTGAGTTCAGGGTAAGCTCCAGTTTGCCGTCGGTATTGGTAACAACAAAATCGGGGACTACGGCCTGATTTAATTTTTGACTTTCGGCCATAGAGCCTCCCGGCTTAGGATTTAGCCTGAGTAGTTCCGCAATAATGGGTTTTAAATCTTCTTCCTCTATTTCGAAATACTTCGCAATTTTTTCATAGTGCTTTTTGGAAAACTCTTCCATTTGTTTCAAAACAACCTGGCGGGCCATTTCCACTTCATAAGTCTTTGTTTTGCGTTCCAGCTGCCGGAGCAAACACTCCTGTAAATCTCTGGCTCCTACCCCGGGAGGATCAAATTCCTGAATAACCATAAGAACCTCTTCCAGTTCTTCCTTTGTGGTTTTCAGGTTCAGGTTAAAGGCAAGGTCATCAACAATAGCATCCAGGTCGCGACGCAGGTATCCGTCTTCGTCGATATTACCGATCAGGTATTGGCCAATCTGGTATTGGTGGTCGGTGAGAACCCGCAATCCCAACTGGCTTTCCAACAGGTCGTGGAAACTATAGGTGTTAACCACAGGAACTTCGCGCTGTTCATCGTCGGGAGAAGTGTTATTGGCTTTTAATTTATAGGCTCCCCCTTCGTCTTCATCCATGTAATCCGACAGGGAAAAGTCTTTGTCTTCGGGAGATTCGTCGTTGTTAAACACTTCGTCATCATATTCGTTTTCCTCATCCTCTTCCTCCTCTTCGCTTGACTCCTCGAGGGCCGGATTAATTTCCATTTCCTCCTTTATGCGCTGCTCCAGGGCAATGGCCGGAATTTGCAATAGCTTCATAAGCTGAATCTGTTGGGGAGACAGCTTTTGCAGAAGTTTTTGCTGGAGCGTTTGTTTTAACATGGCGTTTGGCCTTCCTTGCTGGTTAATGGTTCCTGTTGCCGAAGCAAAGATAAATAAACCGAACAACTCCAGTGCACTCCAATAGTTAGGCAGGTGTTTTGCAGGGGAGAATTAGTTCTCTCTGGGCTGGCCTTCAGGATTTTTCCTGGCGGAATTTCAGCCAAATTCTCCGGGATCGCACAATGAGCCTGTTTACTGCACCCGCATCGGCAGGATTAAAAACATCAAAGAAATGGATGTCTTGCCGAAATTTATCCGGGGTTTCCGTTTTTTTGCTTGAATTTTATTCAAAAAAAACAGGGGAGCAAAAAATCCTGGAAGGGGTGTTTGGTTTTTAATTGTCAATTTCCTCGCGGTTTCCTATATTTATTCCATAAATCTTTCCGTTTTGAGTCGGTTTTTAATTCTTGTTTTTTGTTTTTCTTTTGGCTCGGCTTTCAGCCAAACCTGGCACCCTGTTGGAAATTGTTTTTACCCAAACGATGTTATCGCATTGGAACATTGGAATAATAAATTGTTTGTTTCAGGAGGAGCAAATCCCGGTTGTGTAGGGCCGCAGGCGGCTAATCTGATCAGCTTTGATGGTTTTTATTTTGACTCCCTTAAAGGACAAGTTCCGGGAGGGGCTTTTGATATGGTGGAATATAATGGAAAGCTTTATGTGGCCGGGCCCTTTACCTGGGTTGACCAGAATCCATGGCCGAACCAAACCACCACTAACCGGCTTGCCGCCTGGGATGGCACAAACTGGTCATCGGCGGGTATATGGGGAATTAACGGTGAAATCAAAGCCCTTGCGGTTTATAATAATGAACTATATGCCGGTGGATATTTCACCCAAATCAATGGGATTCCGAAATATGCTATTGCGCGGTGGGATGGTAACCAATGGAGGGATGTTGGCGGTGGACTTTTCGGGGGGCATGTTACCTGCATGGAGGTATTTAACGGGGAGCTTTATGTAGGGGGCCACGTTGGCTTACCAGGGGGCCAGCCCTATTACTATAATTGTGTAAGATGGAATGGAAGCCAATGGGACTCGGTTGGTGGGCGGTGGGGGCCAAACTGGGTTACTTCGATGTGTGTTGATACAATAAATAATCTTCTCTTTATTGGCGGGGGATTATCGTTCGTTGATACAATTTCGTTTTGGTCGGTCATAGCTTGGAATGGTAATAATATCGTCAATACAGGTAGATGCCCAACGGCAGGTGCTTTGGATATGGAGTTTTTCAATGGGGAAATATATGTTTGTGGAACAGGATTTAATGATACTGTTGTTGCAAAATATACCGGGGCGGGCTGGGTTTCATTTGAAATTAACCCTAATGGAGGCCCCCAAACAATGAAAGTGTATCAGAACAACCTATATTTCGGAGGCACTTTTGCTCAAATAGGAACAATTCAAACAAACAACATTGCCTGTTATGGTTTTACTTGTCCACAAGGTGTTGGAATAAATGAGAGTGGTAGCTATCCGGGCTTGTTCAAAATATTTCCCAACCCGGCAAAAAATGAAGTTACCATTGAATTTAATGACAAGGCCAACCAAAATAAATTCAAGCTGTGGTTGTTTGATGCTACAGGCCGGCAAAGGGAAGAATTAACATTTAAAAATAAAACCAGCCTTAATTTGCTCCACCTTCCGTCCGGTATATACCAGATAAGGGTCTGCGACACTCAGGGGAAAACCTGCCATTCTGAAAAACTGATTGTAGAATAAGGCTTAGTCCTGAAGGGCCCGTAAGTAGGAATAGATTTTTTTCCTGTTGCCTCATATTAATGATGGTTCCAATAATTGAAAAAGTTCAAGACATTTTGGGCCCATGAGACTCTTAAATATTTCAGGAATGCCGGTTTTTTGAAAGGGCTGTTTTCAGAATTCCGCGTTTCTGGGAGTTCTTGGAAAAGGAATAACATCCCTTACATTCGTCATGCCGGTAATAAACAATACGAGACGCTCAAAGCCGAGTCCGAAACCTGCATGTTCGCAGGTTCCGCATTTCCGGGTTTCCAGGTACCACCACAAACTTTCCTCATGAATTTTCATCTCCTCTATGCGCTTTTTCAGCTTGTCGTAATTCTCTTCCCTTTGAGAACCCCCTACCATTTCTCCTACATAAGGAAACAAAATATCCATCGCTCTTACCGTCTTCCCATCCTCGTTTTGCTTCATATAAAATGCCTTTATGTCTTTGGGGTAGTCCGTTAAAATTACCGGAACCCCAAAATGCTCCACGAGAAATGTTTCGTGTTCCTTTTGAAGGTCGGAGCCCCATTCGGGGGTAAACTCAAACTTCTTTCCTGAATTTTTCAGAACTTCAATCCCCTCGGTATAGCTTAATCTTTTAAAAGTACATGTAGCAATTTTCTCAAGCCGGCTCATCAATTCCTTATCATACATTTTGCAAAGGAATTCCAAATCATCCTTTGATTTTTCAAGAACATATCCCACCAGATATTTCAGCAGATCTTCGGCCAAATCCATGTTTGCATGGATATCGTAAAATGCCATTTCCGGCTCAATCATCCAAAACTCTGCAAGATGCCTGGGCGTGTTTGAGTTCTCAGCCCGAAAGGTGGGTCCGAAGGTGTATACAAGCCCAAGCCCAAGCGCGCCCAACTCGGCTTCGAGCTGACCCGAAACGGTGAGGTTTGTTTCTTTCCCGAAAAAATCCTGTGAGTAATCTATCTGCACTTCTATCGTTTTTGTCGGATTTTTCAGATCAAGAGTGGTAACCCTGAACATTTCCCCGGCGCCTTCCGCATCCGAACCGGTAATAATGGGCGTATGCAGATAAAAAAAGCCGCGGTCATTAAAAAATTTATGAATGCCATAAGCCAGATGGTGTCGGATACGAAAAATCGCACCGAAGGTGTTGGTCCTTGGTCGAAGGTGTGCAATCTCCCGCAAAAATTCCAGGGAATGCCCCTTTTTCTGAAGGGGAAAATCCTCAGGCACGGTTCCCACAACCACAATTTTTCCGGCCTGTATTTCGATGGCCTGCCCCTGCCCTTTGCTTCCGGCAAGAGTTCCTTCAACGGTAACACAAGCGCCGGTTTTCAGGTTGGCTGTGAGTTCAGCGGAAAGGAGAGAAGGTTCTATTACAACCTGAATGTTTTGAATGGTTGACCCATCATTAAGATGCAGGAAAGAAACATTTTTGCTGCTCCTGAAAGTTTTGACCCAACCCCTTACCGTGGTTTTTTCGCCGGCATTTCCTGCGGACAGAATTTGTTTGATGCTTTGCCTTTCCATAATTCCCCCGTATTAAAGGAATGCAAAAGTGCAAATTTTAGGGGAATTTCTATAGCCGGAAATGTTACAATCTGCCCGCAATATGCCTTACCAGCATGCGCTTGGCGATAGGCAAAAAGGTTTCGGTCAGGGGAAAATCCATCTCCGATTCCACCGCAAAGGCGGCCGGATTGGGCTTCTCCCGCTTTTCGCGGATGAGCCGGGTTTTAATTGTTTCAAAGGTGGTTGCCAGACCCAGATTAAAATCAGTCAGAAAGGTGGTGTGAATGGCCCGGTATTTTTCATCGGGCTGCTCAAACAAAGTAACCTTATACTCATACACATGAGCTCTGGGCGAATTACCCCCCTTCAAAAACAAATAACCTTCCATGTTGTCCAGAGGAATCAATCCCACCGGAAATAAATTCATGTGTTCTTCCACAAACTCGTAGATTTTTTTTCCTTCCTCGGCCGTCTCCTTAAAGCGGGGGATGGAATACTCAAGAATTGAAGTTATCTCTTCCATCAGTGCGTCATCCTTTAAAACGGCTTCATATTTCAGACGGATTTCGTCGGCACTCAGGCCCTTTATCCGCTTCGGAAATGCATCGGAAATCATATCCCGGTTTTCCAAAATTGCCTTGGCGGCCCGGTAATGCTCTATTACCTCGGCAAGCGAAGGATAAAGACGAGACAATTCAAAATGCTTTTCTACCTCCTGGAGATAGGCCAGCAGCACATATTTTTTATATTCAAAATCTATGTGCTTTTCGGTAATCCAGTTTTTACTGAGCTTAGACATGATTCTGTTTTACACTAAAGTTCGGTTATATTAAACGCTGCTCTGTTCAAAATGTTCGGAAATTATTGACATCCCGGGTTTGAAAATTCCTAATATTGTATTCTCAAAAACTATACCTTAAATGAAATCATTTCAGCTTTTAAGCCCCGCCCTTTTTCCTGCTTTTATGGCGATTGCCATTTTTTCATGTGTTCCCGCCAGAAAGTATGAAGAATGTCAGGCAAAGTATAAAACCTCCCAAGACAGCCTTAACGCCTGTAAAGAGTTTTCCAGAACGGCCCAGACCCAGCTTAATGAAATGAAAGCCAAGCAGTTGGAACTTGAAAAGCAGAAGTTTGGCCTCGAAAAGGATACTTCCATCATTGGCACCAACTACCGTAATCTGGTTAACAAATACGACAAGCTCAATCAGGTAAACGAACAACTGTTGGCTCAGCTGTCGAAATTAACGGCCAATGCAGCGAATGAAAACAAAAACCTGGTAGGACAACTCCAGATGACCCAGGAGGAGCTGCTGAAAAAAGAAGATGAGCTTAAGCGACTTCAGATAGAGCTTGAAATAAAGAAAAAAAATCTGGATCAGCTGAGCTCTGAACTGGCGAACCGGGAGAAGCGGATCAAAGAGCTTGAAGATATGCTGAAGAAAAAAGAAGATGCCATACGAGACCTGAAAAACAAGGTGTCTGATGCACTGGTAGGTTTTGAAGGAAACGGACTAACCGTAACTCAGAAAAACGGGAAAATTTATGTTTCCATGGACGAAAGTCTTTTGTTCTCAACCGGCTCAACCGTTGTGGCTTCCAAAGGAGTTGATGCACTGAAAAAACTTGCCAAGGTATTGGAGTCAAACCCCGATATCAATATTATGGTTGAGGGGCATACTGATGATCAGCCCATGAAAGGTGCCGGAGAAATTAAAGACAACTGGGATCTTTCGGTTATGCGCGCCACTTCCGTAACCAAAATTTTATTGAGCAACGGGAAAATAGATCCAAAGCGTATTGTGGCCTCCGGCCGTGGGGAATTCTTTCCTGTTGATCCTGCAAAAACCGCTGAGGCCAGAAAAAAGAATCGCCGGACCGAAATTATTCTTACTCCGAAACTGGACGACCTGCTAAAAATTTTGGAATCGAATTAATGGGGCTTTTCAGGAAAACCATACTGCTGCTCCTCCTTTTTTCAGGGGTGGGAACCGGACTTTTTGCTCAAAACAAAAAAAAGCCTCCTGTTAAATACTGGGAAGAGCTTCATGATACTGCGAAAGCAAATCTCAAAAACAGTACGTCTTTAAATCCTTTTGCCCTTTCCGTTTTAAACGGAACCTTTTTGGTTTCCGGAGATGATGCCTCCCGAAAATTGCTGCTGGATGTTACTACCCAAAGTGAGCAGGGCTTGCCCTTACATTTTTATGTGTTCAATACTATTTTGAAAAAACACGACCCTTCCGCCAAAGAAATGATGGGAGAATTTTGCAGAAGAATGATTTACGCCCATCCCGATTATGTGTTCAAATACCTCCAAAAGGATGCACTTAATAAGGGGAGCCTTGGAAATCTATATGCCCAATTTGTGCGGGAACAATCCTCTCCCATTGAGTTGCAGAACCTGAGAAACTTCCTGGAATATTATTTTTCTTCCGGAAGCAAATCCCTGAAGCCCACGGTAGACGACTGGTTAAAAAAAGTGAGCGGGAAGAAAAAGTAATTACCGGCCCAGGGAAAGGAAGACCATAACAGCGGGAAGGGTTACCGTGATAATGGTGGTAACGGCCTGAAGAATTGAATTGGGATCAATTTTTTTCTTATCCACCACTGTTTCCCGGCCCTCCTCGCGGGTTTCAATCTCAACCACTTTCCCATCAATATCAAATGTAATGTACAAATCCCGGAATTCCCCTTCCGCAGGAATACCTTTGTTTCTTCGCATAAAAACAGGAATCCGTTTTACTTCCTCTCTCCGGTATTTATAAAGGTAAACGGTTTCTCCGGAGTCCTTTTTGGAAACCAGATCATAGGGCTTGGTGCCGAGAATTTTTGAAACCGTATCCATAGTTTGCCCGGGGTTCAAAAGCAATACCTGATCCATTTTGCTGTATCTGGGATGTTGCACATAGCAGGAGGTAAGCAGAGAGGCCACAACCACAAAACCCAGCACCCGGGAAAACCAATAACTCATACCCCAAAGTAATTCAATTTTTTCCGAATAGAAAAAGATAAAAAATGGCACCTTTTTTGAATACATTTGTTTTATGATGCGTTTCCTGCCTGTCGTAGTATTGTTTCCCGTGTTTTTTATGGCCATGCCCCTTTTCGGCCAGGATCGTATTGTACTGAACGACGGACATGTCCTATATGGAAAAGTAGAGTCTATCGACGACAAAGGGGTAAGATATACCCCGGAAGACAATCCCGAAGCAGGGGTAGTGCTTGTTCCCCGCGAAAATGCCTACATGGTATATTATGAAAACGGGAAAAAGGAAATGTTGAATAAGCCCGTAGTGCAGGAAAAGCAAGGAGGCTCACAAAACGACGACTATGTAGGTGGTCCGCCCCCTAAAAAGGGCAAGGATGTGCCTGATAAAACCCGCGACAGGCCCCGCAGTCGCGACCAGGGCGGTTGCAACGACGCCACCTGTTCCAACTCCCTGTTATTGTTTTTTGGGGCCCTGTTTACGGGCTTTGCCCTTGGCTGTTTTTAATCCATGAGCCTTATCAACAGAAGGAATGCCATCAGGGCTTTGGGCCTTGGGGGTTTGACGTTATTATGGAGCCGGACTTTCTCCCTTGAAAAAAAAGCACAGGTTCCCAACCCCGAAAAAACATTTGCACCCCCAAAGTTGCCCAAGGGAGGAACCATAGGTCTGGTTGCCCCGGCAGGACCCATTTATGATCCAAAATCACTGGATGCCCTTTATGGTTTTCTTTCTTCCGAGGGTTTTAAAGTAAAGAAGGGCAGGTCGCTGGAAAAAGTAAGCGGTTATTTTGCAGGAACGGATAAGGAAAGAGCCGAAGACCTAATGGAGATGTTCCGCGACAAAAGTGTAAATGCCATAATTGCTGCCAAGGGAGGATATGGCTCGGCCCGGATTCTGGAATTTCTTGACTTTGAGTTCATAAAAAGCAATCCGAAAGCCCTGCTTGGCTTCAGTGATATAACAGCCCTTCTGAATGCAATTACCTTCAAAACCGGATTAATTACCTTCCACGGCCCCACGGGCAATACTTCGTGGAATACCTTTTCCCAAAACTCTTTTAAAAAGGCCGTGATGGATCAGGCACCGCAGATTTTGGATTTAAATGATCCCGGGGTTCAAACCTGGAATCTCAAAACATTTTCAGGAAGAATTTATGGTGGGAACCTATCTGTCCTTTGCAGTTTGTTAGGAACCCCCTGGTTTCCGGAGGCAGGGAATGCCGTTTATATTCTGGAGGAAACTACCGAGGAACCCTTTCGCATAGACAGGATGCTGAACCAGTTGAAGCAGGCGGGTGTAAGCGGAAAGGCGACAGGACTTCTCTTCGGAAAATGCACCAAATGTGTGGCTGAAGAACCCGCGAAATCATTTACCGCCGCAGAAGTTTTTTCCGATAGTTTTTCAAACCTCGAAACCCCGGTTATCGCCGGGCTTCCCTTTGGGCACACCCCCGACAAGCTTACCATTCCCATTGGGGGAAAGGCCTCGTTACGGAGAAATTTATCGGGCGAATACCGGCTTGAGCTCGTATTCTAAATTAAAACCAGAGCCATTCGAGTGTTATAGTTTTTTGCCTTTTTTTGGTTTTTTTCATTGGGGGTTTTTCAAACCACGCAAGTAATTATATCAATTCGAATGTTACCGTATTTAACGAATTCTGATTGTCTCCGCCACGGGAGGGTTATTACTTCGCCTGAGCAAAACCCTAAACCATGCACACACTTGGACAAAAAATCAGAATTGTACGTCAGCTAAAAGGTTATTCCCAGGAATACATGGCTTTGCAACTGGGAATTTCCCAAAATGCGTATAGCAAACTGGAGCGGGGCATGATCCGGCTTCGTACCGACCGGCTCAGCAACATTGCCACCCTGCTTGAGATTCCCCTCTACAACCTGGCCACCCTCGAAGAGAGACACCTCCTGAATGAGGCCCCCGGAACAAGAAAGCGGAAAATGCCGGAGATTATTTATCTGGACTAAGCGCAAGCAGCTGAAAACCAACGACTGAGGTGTTGTTTTTGCCGGGGTTAATATGCATCCTTTTTATCAAAAAGGTTGTCTTATTCCTACAACCCTTTACTCATGAATTCAGGCGTACTGGCTAAATCAGCCAAAAACAGTTTTAAACTTCTCCTTCTCTTTTTCTTTGTCCTACTTCCCGGGCTGGATTTTTTCGCACAGGCCCAGGCAAACTGGTGGTATTTTGGTGCCAATGCCGGACTCAACTTTAATCCCAACCCTGCCCCTGTTGCAGGGGGTCAGATTAACACCATTGAAGGGGTGGCCGCCATTTCAGATGCAGCAGGAAACCGTTTGTTTTATACGGAAGGGATGCGGGTTTGGAACCGCAATCATATTCAAATGCCAAATGGTTTTGGATTATTGGGAAGCAGTTCCTCCACCCAGTCGGGTGTAATTGTTCAAAGACCCGGCAGCAATAACATTTATTATATTTTTACCGCCGATGCTCAGGCAGGTCCGGGAGGGTTAAGATACTCCGAGGTCGATATGAACCTTGCCGCAGGATTTGGTGATGTTACAGCCAATAAAAATATTTTGCTTTACACCCCCACCACGGAAAGAGTTTGTGCCATTCGCCATTGCAACAATGTTGACATCTGGGTGCTTACCCACCACTGGGGAACGAATCAATTCCGTGCCTTTTTGGTAACCGCTGCAGGCGTAAATACCGTTCCAGTGGTGAGTGCCGTAGGCGCCGTTCATACCGGCTCCAACACCGCAACCATCGGGTATTTAAAAGCTTCCCCAGACGGATCAAAGGTTGCCATGGCCATCCGTTACACCTTTGCCGGAGGCCAGCCCGGCTTTGTTGAAATGTATGACTTTAACAGCACAACCGGAGTGGTTTCCAATCCGCTCAATATGGGCAATTTCGGCTATGCCTATGGCGTGGAGTTTTCGCCCAACAGCCAGGTCTTTTATTGCAATGCCTCACAGCCCGGAAGAATTTATCAGTTTAACCTCTGCGCAGGAACGAATGCACAAATTGTTGCCTCCATGATTCAGGTGGGAACCTCAGCTACAGGGTGGCTGGGTGGACTTCAACTGGGTCCGGATAACAAAATATATATGGGTCGCTTCCAGGTTCCCTGGCTGGGCGTAATCAACAACCCCAACACGGTTGGCATGGGCTGTAACTATGTTGATAATGGACAAACCACCGGAACGGCAAACTCCACCATGGGCCTTCCAAACTTTCCGGCACTCTATTTCAGGGTTCCTCCGGTTATCAACGCAACCATGAATCCGCCAAACATGAATTGCCTTGATGGAATTTTTGCTTATACCCTTCAAAACAATCCCACCAATTGTAATAGTCCTGCGAACACACCAACTTCTATTCTCTGGAATTTCGGTGATCCAAATTCAGGACCTAATAACACATCCAACCTCAGCAATCCAACGCATACCTTTTCCGCTTCAGGAAATTATACGGTTACTCTGATTTTAACTTATCCCTGTTATTCTGATACCGCCACGGTTCAGGTTACCGCCGTTGCCTGCGGCCCTACGGTTACCTTACAGGGAGCAAGTATTTGTCAGGGAAATTGTACTACCCTTACCGCAACCCCGACTGGAGGTAATCCCCCATATACCTACGCATGGACTCCCAACATCGGAGCCGGCCCCGGTCCGCATAATGTTTGCCCAACCACAACAACCACCTACACCGTAGTCATCACGGATGCCACCGGATTAACCTCCAGCTCCACCGCAACCATTCAGGTTTCTACGGGAATCTCTATTGCCTCGGCTTCCAATGCCGTGCTTTGTAATGGCGGAAATACCGGTACGGCAACCGCTACCCCCTCGGGAAGTGGTCCCTTCAGCTACCAGTGGAGCAACGGACAAACCACACAAACGGCTACCGGACTGAGCGCCGGAAACTATACCGTAACAGTAACCGATGCCGGCGGGTGTTCGCAAACTGCAACAATAACGGTAGCCCAGCCTCCTGCCCTGATTACCACCACAACTTTTACCAACATTTCCTGCAATAACGGAAACGACGGAACAACAACCGCAAATCCATCGGGAGGAACGGCCCCTTACACCTACTCATGGAGCACTGGACAAACCACGCAAACAGCTACCGCACTTGCCACCGGAACCTACACCGTAACCGTAACTGATGCCAACGGATGTACCCAAACTGCAACCGCCACTGTGGGACAACCTACGCCCATTGTTTCCGGACTTTCACTTCCTCCTCCGATTTGCATTTCACAATGCGCGACACTCACAGCTGCCCCAACGGGTGGTTCGGGCGGACCCTACACATTTACCTGGAACCCCGGCAACCTTACCGGAAACAACGTTCAGGTTTGTCCTACCGCTAATACTACTTACACCGTTACGATTACCGATGCGGGAGGTTGTACTTCAACGGATGTTGTTTCAGTTATGGTTCGGCCACCGCTTACCGTACTCGCTTCAGGAGGCGGCCCTGTTTGTCCCGGTGCTCAAACCCAGATTTCGGCTAACGGCTCAGGTGGCAACGGCGGACCTTACAACTATTTATGGTCGCCTGGAAACATGACCGGATCACCGGTAAATGTTAATCCGAACTCAACAACTACCTATACGGTAACCATTACCGACAATTGTGGATCTCCATCCCAAACAGCTACCGTTACCGTAAACGTTTTTGCCCTTACGCCTGTTTCATTTGCCGGAGATACCACCCAGGGTTGCTCTCCCTTATGTGTGACCTTTACAAATAATTCTTCCGCCACAGCGTCCTGCTCATGGACCTTTGGAAATAACCTGGGTAACTCCCAGAATTGTATAGACCAGTTTTGCTTTGTTAATCCCGGAGGATATAATGTTACCCTTAACATCACCGACAACAACGGCTGTACCAACACGCTGGTTATGCCAAACTACATTGTGGTGCATCCCAATCCAAGTGCCGATTTTACCATGAGCAGCACTTCCGTATCCCTGCTGGAACCAACGGTTTGCTTTAACAGCACTTCGGTGGGAGCCACCGTGCTCAGCTGGAACTTCGGTGACCCGCAAAGTAATACCGGTTCCAATGCAAGCAATCCTTGTCACACCTATTCCGATACCGGAAGGTATTGCGTGACTCTTGCTGTCAGAAATTCCTTCGGTTGCCCCGATACCGTTGAATATTGTCTCGATGTTCTTCCCGATGTAACGCTTTTTGTTCCCAACGCCTTTACGCCCAATGGCGATGGATTCAATGCAACTTTTTTCCCACAGGGAGTCGGCATTGATGCCTCGGATTTCAAAATGTGGATTTTCGATCGCTGGGGTAATATGATCTGGTCTACCACCACCTGGGGTGAAGGTTGGGATGGAAAAGCAAACGGTGGCAGCAAAGTGGCACAGGAAGATGTGTATGTTTGGAAGATCCGTTGTAAAGATTTAACCGGAAAGGTTCACGACCGTGTTGGACATGTTAGTTTAATCAGATAAAAAACACTTATGCGAATAGTATCAGGATTTGCGGGATTAATTGCCCTCTTTGTTACAGCCGGATTTTTTATTCCCGGCAATTCACAAAAGCTGGTTCCTTTTGAAGGAAACATCGTTTACTCCATTCAGGTAAATAATCTCGACCCTGTTGTCAGCCCAAAGTCGATGGCTGATTACCTGGGCGATAAAATGATTCTCTCCCTGTCAAAAACTTCCGTCATGGAAACCCATTCCGGTTCTTTGGGAAAGAGAGCTGTTTTACTTACCGGATCAGGCTTAAAACAAGTTGGGGCTTTCCCCGACGAAACAGCCGGATCGCCCAATTCCGTTGAGCCTGTTGTTATTCAGGGTAAGTCCTGTGCAGGTTTGGCCTTTGCTGTTTCAGGTGCGGCCGTGGTGGATCTGTTTTTTGATCAGACATTTTATGTTTTCCCGGATATCAGCTTCAACTCTCCGCTTAACTCACAATTGGGACAAGGCTCTTTCTTAAAAGTTATTCGCGAGGGAAAAATTCCGGCCAGGGTGGTAATGAAAAATCACGCCTACGAAATTATATATACCGCTGTTTCGGTTTCGCAAACCGGTGGTGGTGCAAAAAATTTAAAATCAGGAAACAGTTCAGGAAAATAAATACCGGAAAGCATCTTCCATTTTTCCTACCCCGGTTATTTTAATTCCGGGGTTTTTTATTTCAGATGCTTTGTTGAATTTCGAAACCAGAATTTCTGAAAAGCCCAGCTTCTCCGCCTCTGAAATCCGGCTTTCAATCCGGTTAACCGGTCGAATTTCCCCGCTTAAGCCAACCTCTGCAGCCAGGCAGATTTTCGGATTAACAGGAATATTTTCCGAAGAACTCAGAACCGCAACTACAACAGCAAGATCAATCCCGGGATCTTCAACCCGCAAGCCCCCGGCAATATTCAGAAATACATCTTTAACTCCCAGACGAAACCCGCAGCGTTTTTCAAGCACTGCCAGCAACATCCCTAAACGCCGAAGGTCGAAGCCTGTGGCCGAGCGCTGAGGCGTTCCATAGGCGGCAGAGCTTACCAACGCTTGAATTTCAATCAGCATGGGACGCAAGCCCTCCATGGTTGCCGCCACAGAAACTCCGCTTACCGGCTCTTCTCTGCTGGTAATTAATATTTCGGATGGGTTTTTTACTTCTCTCAGTCCCTCTCCCTGCATTTCATATATTCCGAGTTCATTGGTGCTGCCAAAACGGTTTTTTACACTCCGCAACAAACGGTAAACATGGTGGCGGTCGCCCTCAAACTGAAGCACCGTGTCAACCATATGCTCCAATACCTTGGGCCCGGCAATTGATCCGTCCTTGGTAATATGCCCAATTAGGAAAACCGGTATTCCGCTTTCTTTGGAAAACTTCATCCACTCCGCTGCAGTTTCTCTCACCTGGGAAACGCTTCCCGGGCTCGACTCAATATACGCTGTGTGGAGGGTTTGTATAGAGTCAATAATAATCAGGCCGGGGTTCAGCAATTCAACCTGTTTAAAAATATTCTGGGTAGAGGTTTCATTCAGGATATAGGTATCGGCATGTCCCGAACCAATCCGCTCTGCCCGCATTTTAATCTGCCCTTCGCTTTCCTCGCCACTAACATAAAGCACTTTAATGCCCTTGATTCGGGTGGCAAGCTGGAGCATCAGGGTTGACTTTCCAATGCCCGGTTCCCCACCAAACAAAATAAGCGAGCCGGGTACAAGTCCGCCACCCAGCACCCGGTTCAATTCCTGGTCGGGAAGGGCGATTCTTTTTTCCTCCGAAAATGTTACTTCTTCTAGTTTTACAGGTTTGGCCACTTTGCGTGAACCACTCTCAAGTCCTCCCGTCCTGGAGTCTCTCACTTTTTCCAGAATTTCCTCTACATAGGTGTTCCAGGCGTTACATGAGGGGCATTTTCCTATCCACTTGGGCGACTGTGCGCCACAGCTCTGACAAAAAAATGCAGATTTTACCTTAGCCATTTTTACTTTTCTCCCCCGGACAAAATTCTTTTTTCAATAGCTGATGTGCTGAACCCCTCCAGCAAAGGAATGGTTACAACTTCTCCGCCATAGCTTTTTACAAGGTCGCTTCCAACAATAAACCCGGGCGAACCGGGATTGGTTTCGTCCTTATCATAATCAGCACCTTTTACCAGAATGTCGGGCCTGATCCGGCCAATCAACTCCCGTGGTGTGCTTTCGTCAAACAAAATTACTCCGTCAACCATTTGCAAAGAGGCCAAAACAAAAGCCCGTGCGTCCTGATGTTGAATGGGACGGGCTTTCCCCTTTTCAAGGGTTTTTACTGAGGCATCGGTGTTTATCCCCACCAGCAAATTTCCGCCCAGTGATTTGGCTTTAGCCAAATAGTCGACATGGCCGGGATGAAGCAGATCGAAACAGCCATTAGTGAAAATTGTTTTTTTTCCGAAAACCCTCCACCGGATCAGCAAGGCATCCAGTGCCAAAGGATCGAGAATTTTATTTTTTATGATTTCGTTATACGTCATTCCCTGATTTATCACGGTTCAAGATAGGAAGAAGAATTAAAGAAATCAATCCAACCAGCACCAGGGTTACAAACTGTGAGGCCCATACAATCCAGGAAAAGGCTCCTGCGATCGGCAATGAAATTCCGGCCAGAGGAGATGCCAGGGTTTTGGTAACAAGGAATTGATATGCTCCGATACCGCCCTGGGTAAAAATTACTCCAACGGCTCCCATGATAAGAACCGAAAGTCCCTGCCCTACATCCAATCCTGAGGTTTCACTAAAACTGAAAAAACAAACATGAAGCATTACATAGTATAATATCCAGATAAAGGCCGTGTGCATAAGAAACCAGCCCGGGGAACGAAGGTTCTTTACGGAAATCAGGCCCTTCCAGAAGCCTGAAATAATTTCCCTGGGCTTACCGGAAACCTTTGCGTTGATTTTTTTCCGGTACACGATGAAGATGGCCAGGGTAGCCACAAAAATTCCTGCAGCGGCCCACATAAATGCAGTGTTTGCCATCAGGCTGTTAAATTTTTCTCCGGCCGGGTTAAGAATATATTCCCTGGCCAGATCCTGTATGCGGTCATATTCGGCCAGAATTACATAAACAAAAATTAAGAAGAGGCAGAGCATGTCGAAGGTTCTTTCCACGATTACGGTTCCGAAAGAAACCGGAAAAGGAATTTTCTCATATTTGGTGAGAACCCCGCAACGGGTTACTTCCCCAAGCCGGGGAAAAGCAAAGTTAGCCAGGTATCCGACCATAACGGCAAAAAAAGTATTTCGGGTTGATGGTTTATAGCCTACAGGTTCAAGCAACATAACCCAGCGAACGGCTCGTAAAAAATGGCTCAGCACCCCCAGCAGCATCGATAAAATAATCCATGAGTAGTCGGCCATCTGAATGGCCCGGTAAAAATGGTCGAGGTCGGCGGCGGTAAAATCCTTTACGCTAAGCCAAACCAGAAAAATTCCCAGAGAAAGGAAAAAAAGAAACTTGAAAATGCTGAGCAGCTTTTTATTCAAGTTCAGCTATTGATTTTATTGGTCTTTGCTTCTGGAAAAACAATGGCCGGATTAAATTTCTTTCCGGCTTCAAAATCTATAAGTGCGTAACTGAGCACAATTACTTCGTCGCCCGGCGAAAACAAGAGTGCGGCAGGCCCGTTCATGCAAACCGTTCCACTGCCTCTGGGAGCTTTGATGGTATATGTAATAATCCGGGAGCCGTTGCGATAATTAAGCACATGCACCATTTCGTTTTCGATCAGATTGGCCGCGTCCATCAGGTCCTCGTCCAGCGTAATGCTGCCCACATAGTCAATGTTGGCTTCCGTCACCGTTGCCCTGTGGATTTTTGATTTTAAGATGTTTATTTCCATGGAGGGCAAAGTTAAAAATTACTTCCTTCCCCTCACCCCACGAGCTCGAGGTTGTCGATAAGCCGTACACCCTCAAATTCCAGGGCAACAAAAATACCGGCATTCTCAGGAGGCAGGTTTTCGGCTACCGGCTGGAGGTTTTCAAGGCTGGCAACTTCAAGGTATTCCAGGTTGAAACCGCCGGCCATCTCAAATCGTCTCAAAAGAAACTTTTTCAGTTCTCCGGTTTTAACATCCCGGCTGTGGTCTTTTCCTTCCGACAATATTTCAAAAATTTTTCCGGCATGAATTCGCCCTTCCGGCGAGAGCCGGGCATTCCGGCTACTCATGGCAAGGCCGTGTGCTTCGCGGATGGTAGGACAGGCCACAATTTCCATTTCAGGGAAAAACTGTTCGGCCAGTTTCGTTATTACACGGAGCTGCTGGTAATCTTTTTTTCCGAAATACGATTTTGAGGGTCGCAACAATTTAAACAGGCGATTTACCACAACCAAAACTCCTTCAAAATGGCCGGGACGATATTTGCCTTCCATAACAGTATCCAGTCCGTCAAAATCAAAACCGGGCAGGTCTTCCCTGAACATTTCCTCCCGGCTTTTCTTTTCCGGATACATTTCTCCGGGCTCCGGCGAGAAAACCAGGTCGCAACCCGCCTGGGAAAGCAATTCAAAATCCTGTTTATGCCTTACCGGATATTTTTCCAGGTCGGAAGCATTGTTAAACTGAATGGGGTTTACAAATACCGAGGAAAAAGTACGATCGCACTCCTTAACCGAGCGTGCAATAAGGGATAAATGCCCCTGGTGAAGGGCTCCCATGGTGGGAACAAATCCGGTGGAAACCTTTGGGCTTCCGGGAGGAGGACTCACCCGGTTTAAGGCGTCAATGGTGTTAACAATTTGCATTTCAGCGTTTTAGCTATAAGGGGCAGGGTCTTTCGCATGACGTAAAAGGTCTTGCAATCTCCCCCTTTTTATCGTAAATTTGCATACTTTTTCTTAACAGTTTTCCAATTGATACCTAAAAGCCACGGCACTCCCATTTTAAAAGTTTGGTTCCCGATTGGTTTCCCCGGATTCGGTTGGAAACATAATCCAAAATAAATGAAAAAAGCGCGTGTTTTGTTTGTCTCTCAAGAGATAACCCCCTACCTCGACCCCACACCAATGGGCAGTATTGCCCGGTACCTTCCGCAAGGAATTCAGGAGAGGGGAAAAGAAATCCGGACTTTTATGCCCCGTTACGGATGCATAAACGAAAGGAGAAATCAGCTTCATGAAGTTATTCGTCTTTCCGGCATGAATCTCATTATCGACGATACCGACCATCCGCTTATTATCAAGGTTGCCTCTATTCAGGCTGCCAGGATGCAGGTTTATTTTATCGATAACGAGGATTACTTTCAGCGGAAAGCCATCGTAACCGACAAAAACGGAAAACAATTTGCCGACAACGACGAAAGAGCCATTTTCTTTTGCCGCGGGGTTATTGAAACCGTGCGCAAATTAGGATGGTCGCCCGACATCGTGCATTGCCATGGCTGGATGACCGCTCTTTTGCCGCTTTATCTGAAGCACACCTACAGAGAGGATCCCCTCTTTGCAGAAACCCGTGTGGTTTACAGTGTTTACGATAGCGAATTCCCCGGCAGCATGGATAAAAACATGGCTAAAAAAACAGTTTGTGAAGGAATTTCAAAAGGCGATGTGGAATCCATTAAGGCTCCCAACTTTGCCAACCTTACCAAGCTGGCAATTGAAAATTCCGATGCGGTAATTAAGGGTAGTCCTAAAATTAATCCCGATGTCGAAAAATTCATTAAAAAGTCCGGCCGCCTGTATCTCGACTATAAAGATATGGACGAGTATGTGGACGCATACAATGAGTTTTATGATGAGGTGCTGGACCTTGAGCCTGCCTTTGCCGACTAATTAAATTATGTCGCTGCCAATAAATCCTGTCATTCATCGTTTGCGGAAAATGAAACTTTCGTTTTCCGCAAACTTTTTTTTACTGCTCCTGGTTTTTGCGTCCTGCCAAAAGCCCTCGGGTGTCGGACTTGATTTTATTGACGACCCTCTTGAAGCCGGACACACTCAAAGTCTTATCATCAACGCCATTACTAAACCTGAAGACAGTCTGGCCACTACCAAACGATCTTCCACGGTTCTTGGCACTTACGAAGATCCCGTGTTTGGAAGAACAACCGCTTCGATATTTTCGATGTTCTACCTTTCCACCTCGAACCCGAATTTTGGTGATGTATCCTGTGATTCGGTAATTCTTTCCATGACTTTCAAGGGGTTTTATGGCCGCCTGGATCCGCAACGCTTTCAGGTTTTTGAATTAACCGACCGCCTCTATGAAGACACGATTTACTATTCAAATCAAACCCGGGCATTCAATCCGGTTCCCATTGCCGATGCAATTATTAAGCCCCGACCTTTCGATTCGGTTTTTGTAAATAACGACTCTGTGGCGCCTCAACTCCGAATTCCCCTGAGTACCGCCTTCGGAAATTTTATTTTAAATGCCGGAGCCGCAAACCTCACATCCAATACTGTTTTTGCCAATTACTTTAAGGGACTAAAAATTACCGCCCTCCCCGTGGAAGGCGTTGCCCGTAAATCAGGTGCAATTCTTTCGTTTAACTGGGGGCATGCTCATACCAAAATTACCATTTACTACAGGAGTCGTTTTGGAACCCATGGGAACCAGGGCAAGGGAAGCTACAGTCTGATCATAAACTCTAAAACACCCAGCTTCAATCATTTTATTCACGACTATACCCAACGACCCACGATTGTAAACCAGGCCTTCAGTCCTTTCGACTCCACCCAAACCCAAATGGTTTTTATTCAGGGATTGGGAGGATTGAAAACCAGATTTTATTTGCCGAACCTTACTTCCCTTACCGATTCCGGGCCCGTGGCTCTTAACAAGGCCGAGCTTGTTCTGAAGGCGGTTCCTTCAACTCTCGACAAAGATTTTCCTACTCCTTCCCGGTTGGCGCTGGTTGCCCTGGATAGTGCAGGAAAGTCTCTTATTCTGACCGATTTTCTGGAGGGCGATGCATATTTCGGAGGCATCTGGGATGCCACCAAAAAAGAATACCGCTTCAACATTGCCCGCCATCTTCAGCGGGTTCTTACCGGCAAAGAAAAAAATTACGGCTTTGCACTTACCCCAACCGGAAATGCAGTTAATCCAAACCGGGTGGTGCTTGGCGGAAGCGCAAACAATGCCGCTCAAAAAATGGTATTGAAAGTTACTTACACCAAAATAAATTAACCTGAAATGTGTGGAATCGTAGGATATTTGGGGCCAAAAGAAGCTTATCCAATTCTTATTAAAGGATTGCATCGCCTTGAGTACAGAGGGTACGACAGTGCCGGGGTTGCCCTGATTAACGGAGGCCTTAATGTATATAAGTGCAAGGGGAAAGTTTCAGACCTTGAAAATTTTGCCAAAGGCAAAAATCTGGGTGGACAGATTGGTTTCGGACATACCCGCTGGGCTACGCACGGAGAACCCAACGATGTTAATGCGCACCCGCATTTCAGTCAGGCCAAAAACCTGGTAATTATTCATAATGGCATTATTGAAAATTACGCCCCAATAAAAGAGCAGCTGAAAAAAATGGGGCATGCTTTTACCAGCGACACCGATACAGAGGTTCTCATACATCTTATTGAAGAAATTCAGAAGAAGGAAAATGTGCGGCTCGGCGAAGCGGTACGGCAGGCACTCAATCAGGTAGTTGGAGCCTATGCCATTCTGGTTATGGATAAAAACAACCCGAATGAAATTATTGCCGCGAAAAAAGGAAGTCCGCTGGTAATTGGAATAGGAACCGATGAATTTTTCGTAGCTTCCGATGCAACACCCATTGTAGAATACACCAAAAATGTAGTGTATCTTGAAGATGAGGAAATGGCCTTCCTGGAAAGGGGAAAAGAATTGAAAATAAAAACCATTAAAAACAAACCCAAAACACCTTTCGTACAGGAACTGGAGCTCGAGCTCGAGGCGCTGGAAAAGGGCGGGTTTGACCACTTCATGCTCAAGGAAATTTATGAGCAGCCACGCAGCATCATGGACAGTATGCGTGGAAGAGTTAATCTGCAAAAAGGCACCGTAACCCTGGGGGGCATTGCCGAATACGAGCAAAAAATCATAAATGCCAAGCGCATTATTTTTGTAGCCTGCGGAACTTCCTGGCATGCCGGCCTGGTTGGCGAATATTTATTTGAAGACCTGGCCCGTATTCCTGTGGAAGTAGAATACGCTTCTGAATTCCGCTACCGGAATCCCATTATTTACGAAGACGATGTTGTAATTGCCATTTCCCAGTCGGGAGAAACGGCCGACACCCTGGCCGCCATTGAACTGGCCAAGTCGAAAGGTGCTACCATTATCGGCGTTTGTAACGTGGTTGGATCCACCATCGCACGAACTACACATGCCGGCTCTTATACTCATGCAGGCCCTGAAATTGGAGTGGCCTCAACAAAAGCATTTACGGCGCAGGTAACGCTGCTTGCCCTTATGGCACTGCGTATTGCCTTCCGCAAAGGCTCGCTGGCAAGCTCGCGCTTTCATGAACTGCTTTCCGAGCTTCACGCCATCCCTGCCAAGGTGGAAGAAGTTTTGAACCTCAACGACTCTATAAAACAAATCGCTGCCAAATACAAAGATTCCACCAATGCCCTGTACTTAGGGCGAGGCTACACCTTTCCGGTAGCCCTGGAGGGAGCCCTGAAGCTGAAAGAAATTTCTTACATACATGCCGAGGGCTATCCCGCAGCCGAAATGAAACACGGTCCCATTGCTCTCATTGATGAAAACATGCCCGTTTTTGTAATTGCGACACGGGGAACCAATTACGAAAAGGTGGTCAGCAATATCCAGGAAGTAAAGGCCAGGAAAGGAAAAATTATTGCCATCGTTACCCGTGGCGATGAGGTGGTTAAGGGTTTGGCCGACTATACTATTGAAATTCCTGAAACCGACGAATGCCTGGTGCCTCTGGTTTCTGTGGTTCCGCTCCAGCTTCTTTCCTACCATATTGCAGTAATGCGTGGCTGCAATGTTGATCAGCCCAGGAATCTGGCCAAGTCGGTAACGGTTGAATAGCTTTTTTTCTGAAAAAAATCAAAGTTATCTTTGGCGGGCAGTATGAACAACATTCTTGATCCGCTGATTGAAAAAATATCCGGAACGGTTTTGCTTAACGAAGCCGAAAGCGGAAACTTTCGCTATCTGATTACCGATAGCCGGAAGATTGATCACCCTTCCGCCAGCTTGTTTTTTGCGCTCAAAGGAGAGCGGCATAACGGGCACGACTATATTCCCGAAGCTTATCGTAAAGGCGTAAGGGCTTTTGTGGTTCAGACACCCCCTGAAAGTCCGGCCCAATCTTTCCCCGGCTCGCTTATCATTCAGGTTGCTGACTCGTTACATACACTCCAGGATCTTGCCGCCGCACATCGCGCTCAATTTGAACTTCCGGTTCTTGCCATTACAGGAAGCAACGGAAAAACAATTATTAAGGAGTGGATGTATCAATTGTTGCGGGAAGACAAAAACATTGTGCGCTCTCCCAAAAGCTACAACTCCCAAATTGGGGTACCGCTCTCGGTATGGGAAATTTCAAAAGAACACGACCTGGGAATTTTTGAAGCCGGAATCTCCCGGCCGGGTGAAATGGTCAGGTTGGAAAAAATTGTCCGGCCCACTCATGGCTTGTTTACCAATATCGGCGACGCGCACTCCGAAAACTTTCAGGATAATGCCGAAAAGATTCGCGAAAAACTACAGCTCTTCAAAAGCGTATCTGTCTTGTTTTTTTGCAAAGACCACTCCGGTATTGCCCATGAAATTTCCTCTTTTAAATTTCAGTCGGAACCCGGTCTGGTTTCCTGGTCATCGAAGGGGAAAGCCGACCTGCAGGTAGGAAAAATAGAGCGTAACGCTTCCGGCGCTTTTGTTCAGGGCGTATTTAAGAATCGCTTTGTTTCCATCCGTATTCCTTTCTCTGATGAAGCCAGCCTTGAAAATGCCATACACTGCTGGCTGGTGCTCCTTTATCTGGAAGTTCCGGATGAGGTAATTTCAGAACGGATGAAACTCCTTGCTCCGGTTGCCATGCGCCTTGAAATGAAAGCCGGAATTAACAACTGCTCCATTATTAACGACACCTACAATTCCGATCTCGGTTCCCTTTCCATCGCTCTGGATTTTTTAGAGCAACAAAAACAACAGCCCGAAAAACTGGTAATCCTTTCCGACATTCTTCAAAGCGGCAAAGACGAAAAAAAATTATATGCCGAAGTGGCGGGGCTCTTTCGCGAAAAGAATATTCACCGCCTGATTGGAATTGGCCCGGTTATCTCCAGAATGTCTGAGCTCTTCCCGGGAAACACCTCCTTTTTCCCCGACACGGAGTCCTTTCTTGAAGCTTTAAATCCTGACGACTTTCATAATCTTTCCGTTTTGATTAAGGGGGCCAGAACATTTGAGTTTGAGCGAATCAGCCGTGCCCTGCAGCAAAAAGCGCATGAAACGGTGCTGGAGATTAACCTAAATGCACTTATCAATAATTTAAATCATTTCCGGTCAAAACTAAAAAACGAAACGCGGGTTATGGCCATGGTAAAGGCTTTTTCCTATGGCAGTGGCAGCTTTGAAATTGCCAACGCCCTTCAGTTTCACAGGGTAAATTATCTTGGGGTTGCTTATGCCGACGAAGGCGTTGAATTGCGAAAGGCCGGTATCACGGTTCCCATTATGGTAATGAACCCCGAGGCCCAAAGCTACGATGCCATGATCCGGTATGGCCTGGAGCCTGAAATCTATAGCTTTCGCGTTCTGAATTTATTCGATGAGGCCCTCCGTCGCACGGGATCATCTGCGGAAAACCACCTGTTTCCCGTTCACCTGAAGCTCGACACCGGAATGAAACGCCTTGGGTTTGAAGAGAAAGACCTGAACGAACTTATCATGCGCATTAAAAACAACAAGCGCATTAAAGTGGCCAGCGTCTTTTCGCATCTGGTGGCCAGCGACGAACCCGTTCACGATGACTTTACCCGCCATCAGATAAAAAAATTCAATGAAATGTCGGAGTTTCTACGGCCGCATTTTCCCTATCCTTTCCTCCGGCATATCCTTAATTCTTCCGGCGTTTCCCGATTTCCGGATGCTCAGTTTGATCTGGTGAGGCTCGGTATCGGCCTTTATGGCATTTCACCGGATCCGGAAGAACAGGCAAAACTTTTCCCGGTATCTACTCTAAAATCAACCATTAGTCAAATCAAATTTGTGCCCGCCGGTGAAACCATTGGTTATGGCCGGAAGGGAAAAGCAAAAACCGATTTAACCATTGCCACGGTGCCTGTGGGATACGCCGATGGATTCCGGCGTGGCCTTTCGAATGGGGCAGGATATATGACGGTTAACGGATTCCGAGCTCCCGTTGTTGGCAATGTATGTATGGATATGTGTATGATAGATATTTCTGGAATTCCGGCCAGGGAGGGCGACGAAGTGGAAGTATTCGGATCCTTTGAATCAATCAACGAAATGGCCAAAACATTAAACACCATTCCCTACGAAATTCTGTCGGCTATCTCTTCCCGGGTAAAACGGGTTTATTTCCAGGAATAAATTTACAAAGCCGCCGCACTCAGGTTGGCAATCATTTCTCCCGTCATTTTTTGAAGATCGAATTGCGGCTTCCAGCCCCAGTGTTTTGTGGCGAAGGAGTCGTCGATCGAGGCCGGCCAGGATTCGGCAATCTGTTGGCGGAAATCGGGTTCATAGCGGATTTGAAATCCGGGTATTTTCCGGCGAATGGCTTCAGCAATTTCGGCGGGAGTAAAGCTCATCCCCGCCACATTATACGAACCCCTGATTTTTATTTTTTCGGCCGGCGCCTCCATCAGGGTAAGTGTAGCCCGGATGGCATCATCCATATACATCATGGGAAGCCGGGTATCTTCCTTGAGAAAACAGGTATACGCCTCGTTTTTTACGGCATAGTGAAAAATGTCAACCGCGTAGTCCGTAGTTCCTCCACCCGGAGCTGATTTCCATCCTATGAGCCCGGGATACCGCAAGCTTCTTACGTCAACGCCGTGCTTTAAAAAATACCATTCACACCACCGCTCTCCGGCCAGTTTACTGATTCCATACACGGTGTTGGGCTCCATAACCGTATGCTGAGGGGTATTTTCTCGTGGGGTGGTGGGACCAAAAACCGCAATGGAAGAAGGCCAATATATTTTTTTTAAGACCCCTTCCTTTCCCGCCTCAAGAACATGAAACAAGCCGTTCATGTTTAATGACCAGCCCAGTCCGGGATTTTTTTCGGCCGTTGCAGATAACAATGCGGCCAGTAAATAAACCTGGTTTATTTTATGTTTTTCCAGAATGCTTCTGAGCGCCACTGAATCATTTATGTCCAATGGTTCGAAGGGGCCTGAATCGGAATTTGCCGGCTTGCGGATGTCGGAGGCTACAACATTTCCTGTTCCGTAATTATCCCGCAGTTTATTAACCAGCTCAATGCCAATTTGTCCACCGGAACCAATAACCAGTATTTTCTCTGAGGCCATAGTAAAGGGCTTTTATGACTTTAGTCAGCGATAAATTTAGGTATTTGTCCGTAATTTTGTACCCCTGAAGACTGACCCTGAAATGAAGGCCAACAAAAAGAGCAAGGCGGAATTAAAAAAGCTATTGGCGGAAGAGCCCTTTAAAAGGACTACCCTGTCTTTTTACCGCTATGTTATTCTTCCCGAACCTGAAAAAACCCGCGACTTCCTATATGAAGCCTGGGAGGCCCTTGGAGTCCTGGGAAGAATTTATGTGGCCCGTGAAGGTATAAATGCACAGCTGAGCGTTCCCGAACATAATTTCCAGGCTTTCAAAGATCATTTATTTCAACAGGAGGCTTTCCGCAATGTCCCTCTGAAAATTGCCGTAGAAGATAATGGCAAATCCTTTTATAAGTTAATTGTCAGGGTAAGGAAAAAAATTGTGGCCGACGGCCTTCCCGACGATGCCTTTGATGTTACCAATGTAGGAACCCATTTAACGGCACTGGAATTTAATCAGGCTTTGGAGGCTCCGGAAACGGTGGTAGTGGATATGCGGAATCATTATGAGTCGGAGGTGGGCCGGTTTGAAGGAGCCCTCTGTCCTGACGCAGATACCTTCCGCGATGAGTTGTCAATGGTGAAAGACCTGCTTCAGGGAAAAGAAGAAAACAAAATTCTGCTTTATTGTACGGGAGGCATTCGTTGTGAAAAAGCCAGTGCCTGGCTCAGGCATCACGGGTTTAAAGATGTGAACCAGCTTTACGGAGGAATCATTCAGTACGCCAGAGAAGTTAAAGCAACCGGGCTTCCTTCTAAATTCATTGGAAAAAACTTTGTCTTCGACGAACGCATGGGGGAACGCATAACCAATGATGTTATTGCCAGTTGTCATCAGTGTGGATCTCCTTCGGATCATCATACCAATTGCGCCAACGACGACTGTCATTTACTTTTTATTCAATGCCCGGCCTGTGGTGAAAAAATGGAGGGTTGTTGTTCAGACGCTTGTCAAAACATCATTCACCTTCCGCTCGAAGAACAGAAAAAACTCCGCCGAGGCAAGCAAAAGCACCATGCGCATTCGGTTTATAAAAGCCGGCTACGTCCAAAGCTCAGAGGTAATTCCTTAATGTAAATCGAAGGTTCGCACCCAGTCGCGATTGGGCTGAATGCCATGACAGGAAGTGCAAATTCCGGGATCTTTCCGGATGCCATGCACAATGGCTCCGCCCGGACGATATTCGGCCCAAAGCCACGCTCCAAGGTATTTGTACATAACCGCATAAAGCTCCACCTGATTGTTGCTGATAATGTCTTTTACGATCAAGGACCCTTCAGGAAAAATCCCGCCGGGACTTATTTCTCCCATTTGGGTAAGAACCGTATTGGCCGTAGAGTCGAACCTGAGCCGGAAGTTGCCATGCGGACTGTTACCGGCGCCGGGCAGGGTCTGACCTCCCTGATACCAAAAATGACCGGAGGAGTCTATACACATTGCATACAGCTCCGCATCAGTAATACGGCCCATAACAGGACCTCTGTCGCGGGTGCATGTTGAGGCCAGAATCAATACCACTGAAACAAAGAAAACAAAAAGGGTTTTGCGCATAGGAAAAGGGGGCTTCAGATACATTCAAATATAAGACTACTCTTTCTTCTTTTCAAAAAAAGAGAGAATCTTTTCTGCTTTGGACGGGCCCACAATTTTTTCAAGCTCCTCCCGGGAGGCGTTTTTTATTTCAGGCACAGACTTAAAGGTTCGCAATAGTTTTTCTGTTGTCTTGGCGCTGATGCCGGGAATTTCGTTGAGTTCTGATTTAATCACTGCCTTGCCACGCTTGCTTCTGTGGTGTGTTATTCCAAAGCGATGGGCTTCATCGCGCATGTGTTGGATTACCTTCAGAGATTCCGATTTTTTATCCAGATAAAGCGGA